>Ga0208509_1000016_pt1 | contig 131318 bp, 120 predicted proteins | sample LakWasMeta7_HOW4_2_FD_183857 | JGI IMG/M metagenome (GOLD analysis project Ga0208509, IMG submission 183857) | Freshwater sediment methanotrophic microbial communities from Lake Washington under simulated oxygen tension - Sediment Metagenome... | ecosystem: Environmental > Aquatic > Freshwater...
CCGTATTCCCCGTGGTTTGCTGCTGGTCGGCCCTCCGGGCACCGGCAAGACCCTGCTGGCCAAGTCCATCGCCGGTGAAGCCAAGGTTCCGTTCTTCAGCATCTCCGGTTCCGATTTCGTGGAAATGTTCGTCGGCGTGGGTGCTTCCCGCGTGCGCGACATGTTCGACAACGCCAAGAAAAACGCGCCGTGCATCATCTTCATTGATGAAATCGACGCGGTCGGTCGCCAGCGAGGCGCTGGACTGGGCGGTGGCAATGACGAGCGGGAACAGACGTTGAACCAGATGCTGGTCGAGATGGACGGTTTCGAGACCAATGTGGGCGTGATCGTGGTCGCGGCCACCAACCGCCCCGATATTCTGGATGCCGCGCTGTTGCGTCCTGGCCGTTTTGACCGCCAGGTCTATGTCACGCTGCCCGATATCCGTGGCCGCGAGCAGATTCTGGCGGTGCACATGCGCAAGGTGCCGTTGGGGCAGGACGTCAGCCCCAGTGTGATTGCCCGTGGCACTCCCGGCATGTCCGGTGCCGACCTGGCCAATCTGTGCAACGAGGCAGCGCTGATGGCGGCTCGCCGCAATGCCCGCGTGGTGGAGATGCAGGACTTCGAAAAGGCCAAGGACAAGATCCTGATGGGCCCCGAGCGCAAGAGCATGGTCATGCCCGAGGAAGAGCGCCGCAACACTGCATACCACGAGTCCGGCCACGCGCTGATCGGCAAGCTGCTGCCCAAGTGCGATCCGGTGCACAAGGTCACCATCATTCCCCGCGGCCGCGCCCTGGGCGTGACCATGAGCCTGCCCGCGCAAGACCGCTACAGCTATGACAGCGAATACATGCTGAACCAGATCAGCATGCTGTTTGGTGGCCGGATCGCCGAAGAAGTGTTCATGAACCAGATGACCACTGGCGCCAGCAATGACTTTGAGCGGGCCACCCACATAGCGCGTGACATGGTCACCCGCTACGGCATGACCGACGCCTTGGGCCCGATGGTCTATGCCGAGAACGAAGGCGAAGTGTTTCTGGGCCGCTCGGTCACCAAGACCACCAATATGAGCGAGCAGACCATGCAAAAGGTGGACGGCGAGGTGCGCCGCATCATCGACCAGCAGTACGCGCTGGCACGCAAGCTGATCGAGGAAAACAAAGACAAGATGCATGCCATGGCCAAGGCCTTGCTGGAGTGGGAAACCATTGACAGTGACCAGCTGGACGACATCATGGGTGGCAAGGAGCCACGTCCACCCAAAGACTGGACACCTCGTGCGCCCAGCTCCGGCAGTGGCGGCGGCAGTGGTGGCGCGCCAGCCGTAGCGGCGGACCCCACACCCACCGTTGCCTGATATAAAGCCGTTGGAAAACAGTCAGACGGGGCCTTGTGCCCCGTTTTCTCATTGCTGATCTGCACGGGAGGTGCTTGATGTTTTGGCAAACCAGCCGGTTTTGCATTGATTTGCAGACGCCCAAGGTGATGGGCATTGTCAACGTCACTCCCGACTCGTTTTCTGATGGGGGCTTGCATGCCAGCCGGGATGCGGCTTTGGCGCATTGCGACAAACTGCTCAGGGACGGCGCGGATATTCTTGATATCGGCGGCGAATCGACCCGACCCGGCGCGCTCGAACTCGCGGTAGACGAAGAGCTGGCCCGTGTGCTGCCCATCGTCCGCCATGCGGTCACCTTGGGCGTGCCCGTGTCGGTGGATACCTACAAGCCCCAGGTGATGCAGGCTGTGCTGGATTTGGGCGCGGACATCATCAACGATGTATGGGCGCTGCGCTGGTCGGATGGGGAAAACAGTACGACGGGTCGCGATATCGTGGGCGCGCACGGCCAGTGCGGTGTGTGCCTCATGCATATGCACCGCAACCCGCAAACCATGCAGGTTGCGCCCATGGAGGGAAACGTGATGCCGCAGGTGCTGTCGTTTTTGGAATCCCTGGCTTCAGATCTGCAAGGACGAGGAATCGAGAAGGCACGCATCTGCATTGACCCCGGTATTGGATTTGGCAAGACCGTGGAGCAAAATTTTGCGCTCCTGGGGCAACAGGCTGCCCTGGTGCCATTGGGCTATACCGTGCTGGCTGGATGGTCGCGCAAGTCGTCACTCGCTGCGGTGACGGAACGCTCATTGGCAACCGTGGCGACACTGGACATACGGGATCGGCTGGTGCCCAGCGTGACCGCTGCTTTGCTGGCGGTGCAAAACGGTGCCCATGTGGTGCGGGTGCACGACGTGAAGGAGACGGTACAGGCACTCAAGGTTTTTGGTGCGATGCAACGGCACCGCGGATAATTTTTGATTTCAAACTGGTAATCACGACTATGACAAGAAAATACTTTGGCACCGACGGCATCCGTGGCACGGTTGGCCAGGCCCCCATTACCCCTGACTTCGTGATGCGCCTGGCGCATGCGGTGGGGCGGGTGTTGCGGCGTACCGAAACGAGGCCTACGGTGCTGATTGGCAAAGACACGCGCATCTCGGGCTATATGCTGGAGAGCGCGCTAGAAAGTGGCTTCAATTCTGCCGGGGTGGACGTGGTGCTGTTGGGCCCCTTGCCCACACCCGGTGTCGCCTATCTGACCCGTGCGCAGCGCGCATCGCTGGGTGTGGTCATCAGCGCCAGTCATAACCCGTTTGCCGACAACGGCATCAAATTTTTCAGTGCCCAGGGTACCAAGCTCTCCGATGCGTGGGAACACGCTGTGGAGGTCGCCCTGGAAGAGCCACCGGTGTGGGCCGACTCGGCATCCCTGGGCAAGACGCGCCGACTGGAAGATGCGGCCGGCCGCTACATCGAGTTTTGCAAGAGCACGTTTGCCAACGACCTTACGCTCAAAGGCGTGAAGATCGTGGTGGACGGCGCGCACGGTGCGGCCTATCTGGTTGCACCAAAAGTGTTTCACGAACTGGGCGCTGAAGTGGTCACTATCGGTTGTGCACCGGATGGATTGAATATCAACCACGAAGTGGGCGCCACCCATCCCCAGGCCCTGGTTGCTGCCGTCAAGGCACATGGTGCGCACTATGGTATCGCGCTGGACGGCGATGCGGATCGTCTGCAATTGGTCGATGCCGATGGCCGCCTGTTCAATGGAGACGAGATTTTGTACCTGATGGTGAAGGAGCGGCTGTCGCGTGGTGGTGCATTCGAGAGCAAGCGACTGGGTGAGACGGTGCCTGGCGTGGTGGGAACACTCATGACCAATATGGCAGTGGAGATTGCCTTGAAGTCCAAGGCGGTCGAACTGGTCCGCGCCAAAGTGGGTGACCGGTACGTGCTGGAAGAGTTGGAGAAACGCGGTTGGCTGTTGGGCGGTGAGGGATCTGGCCATCTGTTGGCCCTGGACAAGCACACCACCGGCGACGGTATTGTCTCGGCCTTGCAGGTGTTGCAGGCATGCATGCGCAGTGGCCAAACGCTGGCCGAATTACTCGCTGACGTCACGCTGTTTCCGCAAGTCCTGATCAATGTCCGATTGAGTCCCGGGCAGGACTGGAAGACCAACGAGCATTTGACCGCAGCGACCCGCGCTGTCGAAACTGAGCTGGGCGATGCGGGCAGGGTGCTGATCCGCGCCAGCGGCACCGAACCACTGGTGCGCGTCATGGTGGAAGCGCGAGACGCCGCCCAGGCCCAAGCCTGCGCGCAGCGCATTGCCGATACGCTGGCTGCTTGAGTGCGTTTGCGTATGACCATGACCGCAACCGCAACCGCTGGACGTTCTCCCGCTGTTTCGTCCGTCTACGTGTGCCGCGCGGATTACGCAAATCCTGCACATGGAGCCGCATTGGTTCAGGTGCTGGATGCCTATGCGCAGGACCCTATGGGTGGTGCCCATCCCCTGAGCGACTTTGCCAAAGCAAATTTGGTGGCCTCTCTAGCCGCACGGCCACAGGCCTACAGTGTGCTGGCGTTTGACGGCGACATGCCGGTGGGGCTGGTGAATTGCATTGAGGGCTTCTCGACGTTCGCCTGCCGTCCCCTGGTCAATGTGCATGATGTTGCCGTCGTAGCCAGCCACCGCGGACAACGTGTCGCGGAAAAAATGCTCGCCATGGCTGAAGCCCTTGCCATCGCGCGCGGCGCCTGCAAGCTCACGCTGGAGGTTCTGCAAGGCAACGTGGGCGCCGACCGGTTGTACCGGCGCCTGGGTTTTGCAAACTATGAACTGGACCCCGCGATGGGTCAGGCGCAGTTCATGCAGAAGTGGCTGGACTAAGCCGTCAAAGGGTCAGCGCCGAGCGGTAACGTGGGCAGTACCACGACCGGACAGAAACCGCCCCCCGGGCTGCGCATATTGGTCGTCTGGCCGCTGTAGGTACGGGCCGCCAGCAGCTGCACCGCGCCGCGGTAGGTATAGGCCCGCACATCGAGCTTGAGTCGGGTTGGGACACCATCCACGTCAACCAGTCGCTCACTGGGCGGCACCAGTTCCTGGGCAATGAAGTCCCCTGCAACGATCTCCTCCCATACCCGGCGCGTGAGCTTGTCGCCCCGGTAGGCCGCCTTGGCGCCATAGCCGGCCACCGGCTTGAAGAACAGTTTTCTGCGGTTCGCCCATAGTGCATCGGCGGCGTCCGGGGTCACTGCCGTGGTTTGGGGTACTGCGGCCTTCAGCAGGGCGCGATCCTGCGCGCTGACTCCCCACCCGGTCAGCAGGGTATCGTTGCCCAGCGTAATCAGATTGCTTTTGTGCGCATACAGCGCATGGGCCCGCGGATGGGGTGTGACCACGGCGGCGCCGTTGGCGCAGGCAGCGTGCAGCGCGCTGTGCGCAGGCTCGGAGAGGTCGAAATCGGTCAGTCGGTTGTAGACCAGATCAACCGGCAGGTCTGCGGGCAAGTCCGGGTGCCACAGGGCACCCTCGCGCCACACCAGATCGCGCGCGTCGCACACGATGGCCTTGACGCCATGGCGTTCAAACAGCAGCCGTGCGAGTTCAAATTCGGGGGCCAGGTACTGCGCCAGGGGCGCATCGTCCGCTATGGCCACCGTGCGCAATGGCTGTTCGCCGCGCTGGCTCTGCCACTCCTGCATGAACATGTCCCAAAACAGCTGCTCCAGTTGTGGCTGGTTCGTGGATGCGTGCATGAGCCCCTGCATGGATGCACAGCAGTCGCGATGGGCATCTGCCAGCACCGCGTTGAGCCACGCGCCTCCGGCATTGGTGTTGATTTCGATCAGCCGTGGGCCATCGGCGCTGATGTGAAAGTCGTAGCCCATAAAGGCACCCGCAGGACCAAAGTCGTGGCGTGCAATGTCTTTTGCGTTTGCGAGGGCGGCCGCTTGGTAGGCCGGCAAGGCCACGACGCGCTCTATGGCAGCGATGCTGTTGGCGAGTGTGCTGCGTACTTCGGGGTCCAGAAAGACGGCTGTTTGTGAAAACAGGTGCGGGTGCGTGGTGGCCAGTGTGCTGGCGAAGTCTTTCAGACCCGGTGCCTTGTCGAACTGCTCGCGCAAACGCTGGGTGTCCAGGGTCCGACACATGCATTGCAGATTGAGCGCGTCAGCCAGGTTCATGTGATTCTCTTTCATGTGCATATTTCAATTATTGTTGAATAATGATAATAATGCAATGGGCGCGGTGGGTAGCCTCAGGAATACCACTGCTGGAGTGCCTCGGCGTGCACCGTGGCGCGTGTGTCGGGTGACGGCATCCACAGGGTATGGCTGCAGGCTGCCCGGGACAGAAAGTCCAGCAGAGACAAATGCCGGCGCAGCACCCGGTGTTGGCGGTGCGCGATCAGGGGGTTGAAAATGCCTTTCAGCGAGAACATCTGGCGCGGGTTCTTGCGGATCCACAGCCAGGACCCCATTTCCAGCGTCAGCGGCAAGAAGACACGGCCACCGTTCTCGCAAGACTCCCTATACAAATGGTCCCACAGGTCACCATGGGTCAAATACTGCAGGCTTTGCGGTTCAAACACGTACGCGTGGTGGTTGTAGGTCTGCAGAAAGACATTCTTGAGCGCCTGCATTTCTGCCAGATGGGAAATGGGCTGGCGGGTGTGGGCATAGGGAAACCAGATGCGGTCACTGGCACCGAAACCCGAGTGGCAGTCCAGCGCCATGCTGAAGCTGCGGCTCAGAAGCTCGGTGCGGACCTCTGCACACAGCAGTTCGTTCTCGGTTTCCATGGCATCTCCCGCTTTGCCGCGGTACCAGGGAAGGCCTGGGCCGATGCGTTGACCACCTACCAGAAAGGGCACCTTGTCGACAGCTTCAACCGGCGCGTTGCGCATCAGATCCACGCCCCTGGGGTTGGCACGTGTTCCCATCAGCATGCCACCGGGGTTGACGATGGGCATGAACAACAGCCGAACCGATTCCAGTTGCCGGTGCAGGGTGGTGTCCCACTGCAAGCGCATGACCAGGTTGTGCAAAAAGGCAATCACCACCTCGGCGCCAATGCGCTCCAGCCCGTGGACGCCACCAAAGAAGCCGATGGCCGGGACGTCCGGGCTCGGGTTGCCCAGGCCAATGGAATAAATGGGCAGAACGGCTCCCGAGGGTGTTGTCACCTGGTGCAGTACTTTGGTCTGGAGATGCCGCGCGCCTAGCTCCAGAGTTCGCTCCAGCGCCTGGAGCTCCGGCAGGTGTTTTGATGGCACGTTGGGTTGGGTCTCAGTAGGGAGTGGCAGGCAAGCGCTGCGGTGAGCATAGCCTGCAATGCACCGGTTTCGCGCAATTGCGACCACATGCAAAGGTCAATGCGGCTGACTCGAAACCGTCATACATGCGCGATAAGCTGGGTGCTCATTCATCGACGCGATTGGAGTGGACCATGATCTGGAAATTCCTGGGTTTGCAGAAAAAGCTGGATGCGCTATTTGATGATGGCTGGGTCAGCCTTGGCTTGTCCACATCCCGTGCGCGTCAGTTGACCGGCGCCACGACCGTCCCTTGCGGCTTACCGTCCGAGGGTTAGAGCGATGCCACGTCTTTACGTTATCCGCAGTGTCGTTTGGGGCGTCGTGGAATTGCTGGCGCTCCAGCGCTCGCGCCTGCTGGGGTGGCGCTGGCGCACCTGACTGCCGCAACGGAGGTTGGGCTGGAGGGTGCTGCAAATGCTATTATTTTTATAGCTATAAAGCCATGCATTACGGGGGCTAGAGGCACTTTCCCCCGTAAAAACAGGAAATCCTCGATGAATAAACCTATTTTGGGTATTTAACGCTAGACGTGGCGTGCCCACGGTCCCAGCGTCATCCGCTCCAGTGAACCCAGAACGCGTGAAAAGTCGCGTGATGCCAGCATGGAGCGCTCAATCAGGCCCAACTGGACGGCGCGCGCGTACTGGGCCCGGGCGATGTCAAAAGGAAGGCCCATCACGTCCATGGCAACTCCCGTCGCTTCAAAAACACAGTTGCGGATAACCGGATGGGCGTTCGATCCGTGATCGAACGGTAGTGGCGCTGAGCTTTGGGTGAAAGCAGTAGCAGGTTTGTGCATGGCTATTCCTTGTGGAAATGAGTCAACAGAGAAGATAAGGGTTAACCCTTGGTTTTGCAAGTGCTTCTCTCTGAAATTTGCAAATTGCTACACGGTGCGCCTGACACAAAACTGCCACTGAAATGACGTGAACGCGTCATTTGCACCTTTCAGAATCTCGCCATAACAAACACCATGGAGAACGAGATGGGAACACGTTTGAGCGCCGCGGTTGAATTGGGCAAGTCCATAGGGATGTCTGCCTGTGGCCCGGCCCATGAATTTGAGCAGCAGTGTCTGCGCATTCTGCGCTGCACCGCCCACGCGTTGGCGAACAGTCCCGGGGGTTTGCGCTTCCAGGCGGGCACCCGCCCGTGGCTGGATGCACTGTCCGAGCGACGCGGCGATGTGTCCATGGCAGTTCAACACGGAGGATGATCATGACGGAACACCTACACGCCACCACGCCCCAGGGATTCTCAGAAGCCGAGCGTTCGGCCGGAATGCCGACCGCACCCAAAGAGCGGTTTGGCATCAAGGTCTCATGGGCCACGCACCTGGATGAAGTGCGCGCCGCGCAACGGCTGCGCTACGACGTGTTCGCCAATGAAATGGGCGCGCGCCTGAGCACCACGTTGCCAGGGCATGACATCGACTTGTTCGACAACTTCTGCGAGCATCTGCTGGTGTGCGATGAGGATAGCGGGCAGGTCATCGGCACCTACCGCGTCCTGACCCCGGTGCAGGCCCAACGCATCGGCAGCACCTACAGCGACACCGAGTTTGACCTGACCCGTTTGCGCGGTTTGCGCGAACGCATGGTCGAGTTGGGACGCAGCTGCGTGCACAAGGACTACCGGCACGGCGGCGTCATCATGACCCTGTGGGCGGCGCTGGGGGCGTTCATGGTGCGCAACCAGCTGGACACCATGATTGGCTGCGCCAGTGTTCCCATGTTGCACAACGGGGTGGTCTGCGGCGACGTGGCGGCCAGCATCTGGCGCCAGGTGCAAGCCACCCATCTGGCACCGATTGAATACCACGTCCGCCCGCGACTGCCGCTGCCCATTGAGCAGCTGGATGCCTCGCTGGACGTGGAGCCCCCCGCATTGATCAAGGGCTACCTGCGCTGTGGTGCCAAGGTGCTGGGGCCTCCGGCCTGGGACCCGGACTTCAACTCCGCCGATCTGCCGATGCTGATGCGCATTGCCGATCTGCCAGCCCGCTACCGCAAACACTTCCTGGGGGCCTGATGCGGGCCGGCCCCGACGCCTTTGCTCCGCTGGTGCGGGGCATGCTGGATGGTGCCGCCACGGACGACGATGACCACCATCCGGCGCGCCGCTACCGCGCCATTTTTGTGTCGGATATTCACCTCGGTACTGCCGGTTGCCAGGCGCAGGCGCTGCTGGGTTTTCTGAAGGCGCACCGCAGTGACTACCTGTACCTGGTCGGTGACATCGTCGATGGCTGGCAGTTGCGCAGACGCTGGTTCTGGCCGCAATCGCACAACGACGTGGTGCAAAAGCTGTTGCGCCGGGCACGCAAGGGTTGCAAGGTTGTCTTCATCCCCGGCAACCACGACGAGTTTGCACGGGGCTTTCTGGGGCATGAATTTGGCGGTATCGAGGTGCGCGACGATGCCGTCCACACGACTGCCGATGGCCTCAAGCTGTGGGTTACCCACGGCGACTACTTTGACGGCGTGATCCAGTGCGCCAAGTGGCTGGCCTTTCTCGGCGACAACCTGTATGAGTTCACACTCAGGCTCAACCGCTACCTCAACAGCTTGCGCGCGCGCATGGGCCTGCCGTATTGGTCGCTGTCGGCGTATCTGAAACAAAAGGTCAAGACCGCGCTCAACTACGTCACCGACTTTGAAGTGGCGGTTGCCAATGCCGCACGCGCGCTGGGCCACGACGGCGTGGTGTGTGGACACATCCACCGCGCCGAGATGCGCGACATCAACGGCATTCTGTATTGCAACGATGGCGACTGGGTCGAGAGCCGCAGCGCACTGGTGGAGCACCTGGATGGCCGCCTGGAGCTGGTGTATTGGAATGCCGAGCAGACCAGCAATGCGCTGGTGCATGCACAGCAGGAGGTCACGGTATGAAACTCGCGCTCGTGACCGATGCCTGGCAGCCCCAGGTCAACGGCGTCGTCACCACCCTGGTGGAATTGGTGCGTGAGATAGAGAGCTTGGGCCACCAGGTGGAGGTCATTCACCCGGGGCTGTTTGAGACCCAGCCCTGCCCGGGCTATGCCGGGATTGACCTGGCCGTGCGACCAGCCAAGGCGCTGGCCCGTCGACTCGAGGCCATTGATGCCGACGCCATCCATCTGGCCACCGAAGGCCCGCTGGGCTGGGCCGCCAGACGCTATTGCCTGCGGCGCGGACTGGCGTTCACCACCGCCTTCCACACCCGATTTCCGGAAATCCTGAAGGCTGCGCTCCACATCCCGTTGTGGCTGGGGTATGCGTTGTTTCGGCACTTTCACAAGCCATCTTCGGGCGTGCTGGTGCCCACTCCGAGCGTGTTGCGGATGCTGGAGTCGCGAGGGTTTCGCAATCTGCGCGGCTGGACACACGGCGTGGATATGCGGCTCTTCAGCTACCAGGAAGTGCCCCAGGTCTATGCGCCGCTGGGCGGCTTGGCCCGGCCGGTCTCACTCTTTGTGGGCCGGGTATCGTATGAAAAGAACATCGAGGCATTCTTGCGTATGGATGTCCCTGGTACCAAGATCGTTTGCGGTGTCGGTCCGCTGGAGACCACGTTGCGTGAACGCTTTCCGCATGTCCGCTGGCTGGGCGTGCTGCCGCGTGACGTGCTGGCACGGGTCTACGCTGCCGCCGATGTCTTCGTCATGCCCAGCAAGACCGAAACCTTTGGTCTGGTGATGCTGGAAGCCATGGCCAGTGGAACGCCCGTCGCGGCGTATCCGGTGGAGGGGCCTTTGGAGGTGGTGGGCGCCAACGCACTCGGTGGTGCTCTGCATGAGGATCTGGCGAGTGCCTGGTACCACGCACTGTCCATTCCCCGCCACGAAGCCCGCGCGCGCGCGCAGGCCTTCAGTTGGGGTCACGCGTCGCAGCTGTTTGTGCGGCATCTGGTACCCACCCGAAACGGCACGGCGCTGGACAGCGGGACGCTTGTTCACGGTACCGTCACACAATTGTCATCAAACACGTAAACAATTCGTCACTGTTGTGTCATAGTGAAGGCTGAATCTATGTTGTCATTTCTTCGCAGTCCTTTGTTGCAGGCGCCCCTGAAGGGTCCGGACCTGCTGGATCGCGACCACAGCATACTGGCGTTCAACGAACGGGTGCTGGATTGGGCGGTGCGTGACGACGTGCCCTTGTTGGAGCGCCTGCGCTATCTGTGCATCGTGTCATCCAATCTGGACGAGTTTTTCGAGGTGCGGGCCGAACCCCATCTCATTGCCAGCCAGGCCAATGATCGCAAAGGGGTGTTCTCGGTCGGCTCGTTCGAACGCCTGGCTGCGTCGCTGCATGACATCGTCGGCCGCCAGTATGCGCTGTACAACGAGAAATTGATGCCGGCCTTTGAAGGCCTGGGCATCAAGATCATTTCCCATGGCGACCGCAATCCGGCGCAACGCCATTGGGTCAAACAGTATTTCGAGCGGGAGGTCCGGCCCCTGCTGATCCCCGTCGGGCTGGACCCGTCCCATCCCTTTCCGCAGGTGGCCAACAAGTCGCTGAATTTCATCGTGCGTCTGGGCGGGCGCGACGCCTTCGGTCGTGAGAATGAAATTGCCATTGTGAAAGTGCCGCGGGTGCTGCCACGCCTGATCCGCATGCCGGCCAAAGTGTCCGGCGGGCGCACCCTGCTGGTGTCCTTGTCCAGTGTGATCCGTGCGCATTTGTCAGAGTTGTTCGCCGGACGGCATGTGGGGCAGTTTTCGCAGTTCCGCGTGACGCGCCATTCGGATCTGGCGGTCGACGAGGACGATGTCAAGAATTTGCGCACGGCACTGCGCCAAGGCCTGGTCCACCGCCACTACGGGCAGGCCGTGCGGTTGGAGGTGTCGGCCGGGTGTTCGGACTACCTGTCCGATTTCCTGCTGCAGCAGTTTGACCTGCCGCCCAAGGCGCTGTACCGGGTGCCCGGTCCGGTGAACCTGGTCCGTCTGACCCAGCTCATCGACCTGGTGGACCGGCCGGACCTGTGTTTCCCACCCTACAAGGCGTCCTTTCCATCCCAGATGGATACGGTGCAAAACATCTTCGAGCAGCTCAAGCAGGGCGATATATTGATTCACCAGCCGTTCGAGAGTTTCGACGGCGTGCTGGAGTTTTTGCGGGAAGCGGTCAATGATCCGCAGGTGCTGGCGATTAAGCAGACCATTTACCGCACCGGCCCCAATTCCGAGCTGATGGACCTGTTGCGTGAGGCAGTGCGCCAGGGCAAGGAAGTCACCGTGGTCGTGGAGCTCAAGGCCCGCTTTGACGAAGAGGCGAACATCAATTGGGCGGAGATGCTGGAGTCCATCGGCGCTCAGGTCCTGTATGGCGTCGTGGGCCTCAAGACCCACGCCAAGATGATGCTGATAACCCGCCGCGAGGGCAAGGCCCTCAAGCGCTATGGCCATCTGTCGACCGGGAACTACAACCCCCGCACCGCCCGCCTGTACACCGATGTCAGCCATATCACCGCCGACACCGCGCTCACGACCGACATGGAGCACGTGTTCGTGCACTTGGCCAGCCAGAGCCGGCTGCCGCCGCTGCGCAAGCTGTGGTTTGCACCGTTTCACCTGCACCGCAATTTGATCGACAAGATTGACGCGTTGGGCTTGGCTGCCGCCCGTGGCTGCTCCACGCGCATCGTCGCCAAGATGAACTCGCTGACGGACGAAGCCCTGATCCACAGCCTGATGCGGGCCGGGCGCAAGGGCGTCAAGATTGACCTGATCGTGCGGGGTGCCTGCATGCTGCCCGCCCAGGTGGCAGGGCACACCGACAACATTCGCGTGCGCTCCATCATTGGGCGCTTCCTGGAGCATTCGCGGGTGTTCTATTTCAGGGAAGACGACGTGGAGGATTTGTACCTCTCCAGCGCCGACTGGATGAACCGCAACATGGTGCGCCGGGTGGAACTGGCGTGGCCAGTGACCGATCCGGTGCAGCGCCAGCGCCTGGTCGATGAGTGCCTGGTGGCCTATCTGCACGATGGCGTGGACGCCTGGGACCTGGGCCCGGATGGCACCTATACCCGCTTCCAGGGCGACGGCAAGTCTGCCGTGCATGGCGCGCAAGCAGCGTTGATGGCACGCTATGCCGACATCGGCAAAGGCCAGGATTGAGGCGGGCCCATGGACCTGATTTTGTGGCGTCATGCGGAAGCGGTGGAAGTGGCCCCCGGTGGCGACGACATGGCGCGGGTGTTGACGCCGCGTGGCGAGAAGCAGGCCGCGCGCATGGCGGCCTGGCTGGACCGTCAGCTGCCCGACAGCGCACGCATCTGGGTGAGCCCATCCCGGCGGACCGAGCAAACAGCGCAGGCGCTGGAACGCAAATTCCGGCTCAGCCCTACGCTGGGGCCCATGGGCACCAGTGAACAACTGCTGGAACTGGTGCAGTGGCCCAACGCGAAAGGCTGCGTGCTGGTGATCGGGCACCAACCCACGCTGGGTCAGACGATTGCCAGCCTGTTGGGGCTGAACGCCAGCGAGTGCTCCGTGAAAAAAGGGTCGCTGTGGTGGCTGCGCTCCCGCGAGCGGGAGGCCGGTGCGCAGACGGTGGTTGTCACCGTGCAATCCCCCGAAGTGCTGTAGGTTTTCAGCCCGGCTTGGCTCCAGCGCGCAAGGGTTCGGCCATTGCCGGCGCCAATGGGCTGTGTGTCACAAATCGGTAGCATGGCTATGCAATCATCGTTCGATGACCAAGAGCAAGGCGCCCATTTCCACACGCGCCCATTCGGACAATACGGCAGCCGCTTCTTCGCGTGATCAGGTGTGCCTGTCGCTGATTGATGCCTTGCAGACACTGCGGTTTGCCATGCTCGACCGGGAGGCTTCCATGCAGGCGGAGCTTTCCCGGGTGTCGCCGAAATACCGGGAAAGTGCACGTAACCTGATTCACTACCTCGCGTTGCGCGTACATGACCTCAGACCGGTCCAGGAGCAACTCGCCTGGCTCGGGTTGTCGTCTCTGGGGCGTTCCGAGTCCCATGTGCTGGCCAATCTGGACAAGGTTCTCGGAATACTCCACTGTTTGACAGGCCAGAAATGGGCGGATAAATCTGCCGAGGAGCCCGCCGGCAGTGTGAGCAGCCGCCGTTTGCTGGACGGGCATGCGGTCGCCCTGATGGGAGCGCATCCTCCGGGGCGCCCAGTGCGGATCATGGTCACGCTGCCCTCAACCGCGGCGACAGACTACAGCGTCGTGCGTGAGCTGGTGGAAGCAGGTATGGACATCGCGCGCATCAACTGCGCGCACGATGGTCCGCAGGACTGGAAGGTCATGGCGATGAATGTTCGCCATGCGGCAAAGACCGTGCAACGCAGTGTGCGAATACTGATGGATCTTGGGGGGCCAAAAATCAGGACCGGTGATGTTGCACCGCGACCACCGGTTTTGCGGATGCGACCCCAACGCGATGAATATGGCCGCCCCTACAAACCCTACCGCCTGGGTATCCAGTCCAGCAACCGGCCACAAGACATGGTGGGTGCGGATGGATGCATCGGTGTGGACGACAAATGGCTGGCCCATTTGAAGGCCGGTTCGCAGATCGACTTTTCTGATGCGCGGGGCGCCAAGCGCCACCTGCTGGTTGTCCATTGTGATGACCTTGGGGCCATCGCCGAGAGCGTGCAGACTGCCTACCTGACTCCAGAAACGCTGTTGACCATCCATGGGGCGGATGGAAAGAAGCGGCGCTCAACGCTGGCGGGGCAGATTGCAAGCCCGCCGGGGAATCTTCATCTTTACCTCGGTGATGTCATTCGGGTGACCCGGGATGGGGTCGGAAGCGGCGCAGTGGTTGAAGAGGGGGATGAAGGTGTCGTCATGGAGCCCGCACGCATTGCCTGTACCCTGCCGCAGGTCATTGATCAGGCCCGCATTGGCGAGCGCATGTGGTTTGACGATGGAAAGATTGGTGGCGTGATTCGCGACGCCACGAACGAGTGGCTGGAGGTCGAGATTACCCAGGCGCGGGAGGGGGGTGAAAAGCTGATTGGCGACAAAGGCATCAACCTGCCGGACAGCGCGCTGGATTTGCCGGCCCTGACGGACAAGGACCTGCAAGACCTGGCCGCAGTGGCGCGCGAGGCAGACATGGTCGGGCTGTCCTTTGTGCAGCGAACCGATGACGTATACCTGCTGCAGAAACATCTGGGCCTTCTGGGTCGCTCCGACATGGGCATCGTTCTGAAGATTGAAACACTCAAGGGTTTCGAGAACTTGCCCGAGCTCATGCTCGCAGCCATGTCCGGAGCGTGTGCAGGCGTCATGATTGCGCGGGGTGACCTGGCGGTTGAATGCGGGTATGAGCGGCTTGCCGAAGTGCAGGAAGAAATACTCTGGTGCGCGGAGGCGGCCCATATGCCGGTCATTTGGGCAACCCAGGTGCTCGAAACATTGGCCAAGACCGGCGTTCCGTCCCGGGCCGAGATCTCGGACGCGGGATTGGGGGTAAGGGCCGAATGCGTGATGTTGAACAAAGGCCCCTACATTGCGGACGCCATCCGCACGCTCGATGACATCCTGCGACGCATGGGCGGCCATCGCGAAAAGAAGCGTTCCTTACTGCGCGCGCTGCGCTCCTGGAACGGTCGGGAAACGCCAGGTCAGAAGCCAGAGGAAAGCCCGCAAGGGTGAATCCACCCGGATAGTGGTGTGCCGTCTCTGCAATCTGGAATGCTATATTAATGATAGCGATTCACGCATATCCTACGAGGGCTAGAGGCCTGTTTGACCATTGGTCTTCCTGATCGGGCTGGACCTTGAAAACCGACACGGCCTGGCGCAAATGCTGTGTTTCCCGATTCAGGGCCGTTGCCCCGGCGGCGGATTCTTCCACCATGGCGGCATTTTGCTGTGTGGCCTGGTCCAGTCCGCCCATCGAAGCGCTGATGTGGTTGACGCCTTGCAGCTGGTCGTTGGCCGCCCCGCGAATGGACTCGATCGCCTTTGACACCTCCCGCACGCTGACCACAATGTCGCGCATGGTTTGCCCGGCGCTTTCGACCAGGATGGAGCCCTGCCTGACGGTGTCCACCGACTGCGCGATGATGCCTTTTATTTCCCGGGCCGCCTCGGCGCTACGGCTGGCCAGGCTACGCACCTCGGTGGCCACCACGGCAAATCCGCGCCCCTGCTCACCGGCCCGAGCGGCCTCTACCGCGGCGTTCAGAGCCAGGATATTGGTCTGAAACGCAATGCCGTCAATCACGCCAATGATTTCTGAAATGCGACCGGAAGCACGGTCAATGTCGCGCATCGTGCGGACCACTTTGGCGACATCTTCGCCGCCGCGGCCAGCAACCTGCATGGCGTGGTTGGAGGACCGCACAGCCTTTGTCGTGGAAGCAAATGCACTGTGGGCCGCAGCAGCCAGTTCCTCCACCGAATTAGCAATTTTTTGCAGCGCAAGGGCTGCGGTCTCCGTGCGGACCGCCAGATGGTTGTTGGCGGTGGCGATTTCGTGCGTATTGCTGCTCACCACCCCGACGCCGGCATGCACCTGGTGAACAAGACCGGTCAGGGAGTGGTGCATGCGACCCAGATCCCGCTTGGCATCTGCGATTTCGCAATGGCCAGCCAGGTCGACACCCTGCCGCAGATCGCCCTGTCCCCATGCGTCGGCCGTGGCCTGCAAATCACGGATCGGCGCCAGAATGGAGCGGACGATGGCCAGCACCAGACATGCGGCCAGCACTGCAGCGATGGCGGTTGCAGCCAACACCCACCACGGCGCCTGGGCGGCGGTGCGCGCGAGTTCGCCGCGCCGCTGGTTGGCACGCGCGGCGAGTGCCTGCGAGAGTTCTGAAACCCCTTGGTCAATGCGGCGAATGTCGTCTTGCAATGGCGCCATGGCCGCGTTGGCGGCCCATGGGTCATTGAGTTCGCCGCGCGCCAGTTTTCCTAGCAGGTCCCGGAACCCGGTGGCATAGATGTGGGTGCTTTTGAGCATGGCGTCCAGCACGGCACGTTCGGCGGGTTGTGCCAAGGATTGGCCGCGGGCGATGGACTGGCCGATGTTGGCGACTTCTGCATTCCAGAGGGCGGTGTAGCGCTCGGTGTCTTGCTCGCTTCCCATGGTCAAAAAGATATCTTTTTCAAAGCGCCGTGCGCTACCGACCGCTTCGCGCACGTCACTGAGTGTGCGCTCGGATTCAAATTCGCTGTCGATGAACGCTGTGGCGCGGGCCGCCTCGAACTGAATAGTCCAGGCTGAAAAGATGCCCAGTGCCAGCAGCGCCAACACAGAAAATGCCAACAACAACAGTAGCCGTGATCGAATGCGTAAACGCGCCAGGATAGCCATGGTTTATTCCTTGCAACAGGTAAGAGCACACACAGATCGTGGCGGGTCTGGGTGTCAGCGCGATGACAAGGCACAGGATGTTTAGGGGTGTCACAGAAGCGCAATCTCTGGGTGCTAGATTGGTGTTTTAGGCACACCCGATTGGCCCACCCATGCCGCACCGAAACGCACAATACCCGTCTGTCCTTGCTGCCAATACGAGAATGCGGACGGTGCGCGACATCCCACTTCACATCGTCGACATCCATCCGATCGCCGGACAGGGGCCGTTGGAGAAGGTTTTGCAGCAGGGCAGTCTCTATCCCGTGTACCAGCCTATCGTCAATCTTTCGGACGCCTCCATCCATGCCCATGAGGCACTGATCAGAGGCCCCCGGGGAAGCGATTTGCACACGCCAGACGCGCTGCTGCGGGCTGCGGCGATGGAGTGTCTGGGCTATGAGTTTGAGTACGCCTGCGTGGTCGCCGCCTTGCGATCCTGGGGAAAAATGGATGTGCCAGGCCGTCTGTTTGTCAACATGAGTGCGGCGGTACTCACGCAGTTGATTCGTACGCGCGGGCCGGACGAACTCTTGAGGCTGATCAGTGGTCTGGGTGTCCTGTCGCGCATGCTGGTGCTGGAAATCACGGAGCACGAGCGCGTGGACGACATGGACGAACTGGCGGAGGTGGTGGCAACCGTGCGGCAAGCCGGTGTCTCCCTGGCGCTGGACGACTTTGGCGACGGCCGTTCCAGCCTGCGACTCTGGTCGCAGCTCAAGCCGGAAGTGGTCAAGATCGACAAGTACTTCACCAAGAACATCAGCCAGCACGGCGACAAACTCAAGACCATTCAGGCCCTGCTGCAGATCGCCGATATTTTTGGCACCTCCCTGGTGGCCGAAGGCATTGAGACCAAGGAGGACCTGCGGGTGCTGCGCGACTTGGGCATTGCCTATGGGCAAGGCTACTACCTGGGGCATCCCAATCCGGTCCCGGTGCAGTACGTGGGTGTGGACTCGCAACGGGTTTTGGCGGAACGACAGATTGTCGTTTTTCCGGAGTTGAGCCGTGCCACACCCAATGGACTGCTGCGCAATATTTCTCTGGTGCCAGCGCCGACCGTGACGGTCGAAACCACGATCGATGAGTTGGCGGAGTGTTTTTCAGATTGGCCGAACTTGCACGCGCTGGCCGTCCTGGACAAGGAAAAGCCCGTGGCGCTGATCAACCGTGCGCAGTTCATGAACGCGTACAGCAAGCTCTATTACCGCGAGGTGTGGGGGCGCAAGTCGTGCATGGTCCACGCCAACAAAGAGCCGCGCCTGATCGAGCGTGACCACAGTGTGGACGAGCTGATCGGCATCCTGACGTCACAGGACCAACGCTATCTGAGCGACGGTTTCATCGTGACGGACAACGGCCGCTATGTGGGCCTGGGCACCGGAGATCAGTTGGTGCGTTCGGTGACCGAGACCCGCATCGAGGCCGCGCGACACGCCAATCCGTTGACGTTTTTGCCCGGCAACATTCCCATCAGCCAGCACATGGAGCGGTTGATCCGCAAGAAAGTCTGCTTTGTTGCCTGCTATGCCGATCTGAACAATTTCAAACCCTTCAACGACTACTACGGCTATTGGCGCGGCGACGAGATGATTCGCTTGTTGGCACGGCTGGCGATGGAGCAGTGTGACGCACAGCGCGATTTCCTGGGCCACGTGGGGGGAGATGACTTTATGCTGTTGTTCCAAAGCCCGGATTGGCGTCTGCGCAGCGAGCGCCTGGTCGAAGCCTTCAACACCCAGGCGCAATCCCTCTTTGACGATGCTGCGCGCAATGCCGGAGGAATCGAAGCGGAAGACCGCCACGGGCTGCTGCGGTTCTTCCCTTGCACCACGGTGTCGATTGGTGCCGTAGCGATTGACGGAAGCAGGTTTTCACGCGCGGAAGATGTCGCCAATCTGGCGGCACTGGCCAAGCACGACGCCAAGCGGGCGGGGGCTGGCCTGCTGGAACGTGCTGCGCAGGGATGTGCGTCGGTGGCCGGTTAGCGAGGGATTGCAGCTTCGTTTTGAACTCGCTCCATGCGCCGCAACAGCCTTGCTGCCTCGGCCGTTTCGCCCGCTTGGCTGGCCCGCTGCGCCTGCACCCCCAGCCACGCCAGCAAGGGACGTCGCCAACCCTGGCCGGACGCGGTGTCAACGGCTTGCGTAATGGTGGCTGGACTGGCCTTACCGGTCTGCAGCAATACGCCGGCTGCGACCAGCAGGGACAAGGGGTCGTCAATCCCCTGGAGGGCAAGGCCATCTCCCTTCGCACGGGCGGCCGCGACGCGCTGGGTGGCCGGAAGCAGGGGGATGAGCGCGGGCGCCAGCTGGCCACGCAGGTAGTCTGCGTAGGCGCGTTGGGCTTCGGTGGCATCGGACTTCATGGCTTCAAAGCCGTCACAGGGCTCAAATACCAGACTGGCCACGCGGGTCGCGCAATGTGTCAGCTCCGCCGACGCCATCAGATCAGCCCGGCCGGTGCTGGAGAGTTGTCGTCGGGCACGGGACAATTCGGCCATTTCAACGCGGGTATTGCCTTCCAGATAGGCCGCCACTGAACGGTCCATGGCCCCCTTGGCTTCGATCTGCCAGTCCGGTACCTTGGGCGCGTTGGAGCAGCTGCTGGTCAACAGCAGGGCCCCTATGGTGATCAACACCACCGTTGCAGTTTTTTTGGACGATGGGGTCATTGGAACGGAGTTCATGGCAGCTGAATATCGGTGTTGCGAGCAAAAGGCCATTTCCGGTTGATCTCATTGACCAGTCCGTCAATCTTGCGCAGGCTGGCATCCACATCCGCCCGCAGAACTCCCAGGTCGGCCGTTGCACCTCGGGCATTGCTGCTGATGGCCTGGGCGTCCTGCAACACGGTGTCAACCTTCTTCAGGCTTTCGCGCGCGTCGCCCAGCAAGGCATTGAGCTGCACCACGGTTGCGCGTGTTTCCGGCAGTACGCCCTTGTCACCAAAAACCTGGGTATCGGTTTTTGCGGCCAGGCCATCGAGCCGAGCCAGCAGACTGTTGGTTCGGTCCAGTGTGGTAATGATTTTTTTCGCGTCCTGTTCGTTCCCGAGTATGGCTGTGAGCACACCACCCGGGCCGTTGAGGCGAGCGGTCAGGGTCTGCAGGTGGTTGAGCGTGGATCCCACCGCCCCGCTGGGACCGGTCAGCGAATTGAGGTTCTCTATCAGTTCGCGGGTGGATGCGATGACCTTGGGCAGTTCAGCACTGAGATCCCCCTGGAGCACGGTGCGGACCGCGCCGTCGGGCAGGGCGGGGTCGTCGAGCAGCCCGGTGTAGGCGCGGATGTTGGGGCTTCCTACGACACCACGCACCAGGGTGAAAACGCTGCTCGTGCGCAGCCAGTGTGCATCCTTTTGCGCCACATCGATGACGATGCGAACCTTGCCGGTTTCAGCCAGCTCTATGCGCTGGACCCGCCCGATCGGGAACCCCGAAAAGGTCAGATCCATGCCGATCACGACCCCTTCCGAGTCATCCGCCATCAGCACCAGTTTTTGCGTGGCGTCGAATGCCCCGCGGGCGAACAGCACAAACAGCACGGAACTGGCAACCAGGACCAGCATGAAGAGGATCAACAGCCGGGCTTTGGCTTCCAGTTTGGCGTCGGACAGGGGTGGGGACGGATCAGGGGTGTTCATGGCGTTACGGGTTGCATGGTCAGTAGTAGTTACCCACCAGAGAGGCCATTTCGATCAGCAGTATCACGGTAAACATGCGCACCAGGCCGCGCATCTCGGCGCTGGTGCGCACGCTCGTCACACGAGCCGTGCGATCACCGCGGATGGCGTAGAGTGCAGAGGCCATGGGAATGAGCGAGACCGTCAGGCAAAAGAGTAGAGTCTTCACCGTAAAGATGAGGGAGACCGCGGGACTGAAGACCTGTCCAAACAAGCGTGTAAAACTTGCGAATCCTGACACCGTGAAACCATAGCTGGTCAGATAGGCCATGGTCAGCACCACGACGCTACTCAGGGCAGCCAGAGTGACGCCTGAAAACAGGCCGGCAACCACCCGTGGCAGCACTTCTTTCTGCATCACAGCCGTCTCCTCTGCGGCTCTTGCATCGAATTCACCATTGGCATGCATCGCCAACAGCTCGGCACCGTCGGGAATGGTGCAACGCAATGCCACAAACAGGGCCGCAGTCAGCGGAATCAATTCCAGAATCAGCACGCGGATGACGACCTGCAACGCGTATTGGGTCAGTCCGTAACTGTGTGCCGTTACCAGAACAATGCGCGTGAGCACCACCGTCAACAGGGCGCAGACTACGGAGAATCCCAGCAGGATGGGGGCCGTGTTGACGTACAGGTGGCGTGCGACCAGGGACCGGTTGGCCGGGTGGTAGCTGGCAGGGGAGAGTGTGAGAACCAACAGGCTGGCACCTAACCGCAGCAACTGCAGCCACTCAAAAAATGCGAGGCGGATTCCCCGGACGGATTGCGCCAGCCATCGCTGCATGAATACCGTTACAGACATGGTCCCATCATAACGGGCGGCCCTGCGCTCTCCAGCGCGTGCGGGTGTCAGCAGCCCAGCACCTGCAAAGGCCAGGGCGTTTTTTGCCAGGCCTGCGATTCTTCGCGCAGCAGGTAGGCAGATTGGGGAAAGGCTTCCGCCCAGCCAGGTCGGCATCGCAATTGCATGCCCAGGTCCGGTGCATCCTGGCGCTCCAATGCCATGCCCTGCAGGTCAGGGTCCTTCCTGGCGTGGCACAGGATGACGGCAAGGCGCAGCGCGATCAGCTGGGCGACCAGGTCCGGGTCGGACAGTGCGGCTTCGAGCTTGCGCAACTTGCCGCGGTGCCCCAGGACCAGAAGGCTGAGCCGGTGCATCTCGGACAGCGAAAACCCCATGGCGTCGGCATTGTCCAGAATATAAGCACCATGCTTGTGGTAGTCACTGTGCGAGATGTGGCTGCCGATCTCGTGCAATTGGGATGCCCAGCGCAGCTTGCGCAGGTGCCGGTCTCCATCGGTGGGCACCGTGCCGCCTGGCCCGCCCATCAATTGTCCAAACAATTGAATCGCCACCTTTCCCACGCGTTCACCGTGGACAGCGTCCACGCCGAATTTGCTGGCCAGGCGCTGTACCGTCTTGACGCGCAGGTCGTCTTCGCGGCCGGTAGCACCAATCAGGTCACAAATCAGACCATGGCGCAGACCGCCGGTTGCCTGGTGCAGGGTGTGGATGCCCAGCAGGCTGAAAATCGCGCGAACGATGCTGACACCGCCACCAATGATTGCCTTGCGGTCTTCGCGCATGCCGGCCAGCTTTAACCGGTCGGCGCTCTGGGCCGACACCAGCTTGTCCATCAGCCAGTCCAGACCGTCCTGGGTCACTGTTCCTGCCGGCCACCCACAGGCCACCAGCACATCGGCAATGGCCCCCACGGTGCCTGCCGAACCATAGGCCACGTCCCAGCGGCTGGGGTGGTAGGCGTCCAGTGCTTCGTCCAGAACCGCCTTGGCGGCAATTTCTGCAATGGCGAATGATTTTTTCGAAAACTGTCCATCCGTGAAGTAGCGGTTGGACCATGCGATGCTGCCCACCCGGAACGACTCCATGACTTGGGGCGTGGTGCCATGGCCCAAAATCAGCTCCGTTGAACGACCACCGATGTCAAGTACCAGGCGTCGCTCATCGGTCTGGGGCAGCATCTGGGCTACACCCTGGTAGATCAGGCGAGCTTCTTCGCGGCCCGATATGACGTTGATGGGGAAGCCCAGAATGGTGTTGGCACGCTGCAGGAACTCATCCCGGTTGCGCGCCTCCCGCAGGGTTTGCGTCGCCACGGCGCGGACTTCAGCGGGTTTGAAGCCCGCCAGTCGTTCGCCAAACCGGGCCAGGCAGTCCCATCCGGCCTGCATGGCCTGGGGTGTCAAATTCCGGTCGTCGTCCATGCCGCCGCCCTGGCGCACGGTCTCCTTCAGGTACTCGGTACGCTGGAAACCGCCATGCTCGATGCGTCCAATCTCGAGACGAAAACTGTTGGACCCCAAATCTACTGCGGCCAGGCGATTTCCCATGTGCATTGGTATGGTTCTGTATTGGATGAAGCGACTCTGCAAGCATAGCACCGGCCTGGACCTGGCCGCCCCCGCAGGAAGGCGCTCAACCCACGAGACGACCGTCAGCAGCAATCATGCTTTGCGTGACGTATGCAGTGCCCTGATGGCGTGCTTCCGGGGCAATCCGAAAGCCGCCCAGGTCAACGGTGCTGCGACGCGCAAACGCCAGCATCGCGCTGGCACGGGTTACCGGCCCATCCATGCCCTGCAGCACCTCGTAGGTATAGCGTGCCGCCACATAACCTGCCAGGCTCAGCGGCGTAGCGGGCTCGTCGAATAACCGCCCCAGCGATGCACGGTAGGCTTTGACAATCGGAAGGCTGGAGTTCACCATCGGCACCACTTGCGTGGCAATCATGGGGGTGAAGCGCGACATGCCCATTTGCTGGATGCTTTGCAGGTTGACGTCGGACATCGCGATGATGTAGCGCTGCGCGGCCTGCTTTTCAATGCCCTGCGAGAAGCGCACCAGTTCCGGCGTGCCACCGACGAACAACAGCACGCGCGGGCTCTCCGTTGTCAACGACTGTGCAAGATCCCGCAAGTCGCCGCCTGTGTGGTACGAGACGATGGAGAGTTTCAGCGCTTTGGAGATTTGCTCCAGGTCCTGGCGGTAGGCCGTGTGCTCGGCAGCGGAGCCATAGACCGCGCCCACCTGACCAATCCCCATGACCGACAACGACTTGATGGCATGGGCAATCTGGTCCTGGCGCGACGCAAAAATCGGAAAGGTGCTGGCCGAGGGCGTGGCTTCGACGTTTTGCAGCCAGGGAGCGACGTGGGCAATATCTGGCAACTCACGGTTGAGTAGTGTGGCGAGCTGGGATGCCGCGCGGTCGCCTGCAGTGCCAAAAACGGCTACGCAATGGGGGGTGGACTTGAGCGAATCCACTGCGGAGCGCAAGCTGGCAGCAGTGCCATCGACTTCAATCACCAAATGCTTGACGGCACTGCCTTGCAGGCCACCCCGTGCGTTGATCTCTTGCCACGCGGTACGGGAGCCCACCAGAAAATCCTTGGATACATCGATCTGGCTGGTTGACATGTCGACAATCTGCGCGACCGAGGCGGCGCGTGAGGCTTGTGCTGCGCGGGAGGGTTGAGCCCAGATCGGGGTGACGCTGGCAAGCGTGAGGCTTGCCAGTGTGCGTACCGCTCGTCGGCGGCTCGGGTTGTCTGGGGAGGTCATGGCTGATTTCCTTGGCTTGGTTGGAGAGGCGGTAGCGGGCCAACACCCGCTACGCTATGAATACAGTAGCGACTAACCCAATATCTGCGAGGGCTAGCGCAAGATTTCTTATATGGATTTATTTTTTGGGGGGCATCAGCACCGTGTCGACGGTGTGGATGACACCGTTCGTCGCGACGATGTTGGGGGTGACAACCGCTGCGCTTTCAACCGTGACAAAGTCGCCCGCCTTGGCCAGCGCCACGTTGGCACCGTTGACGGTCTTGGCATTGCTGTTCTTGACGTCGACTGCCATCACCTTGCCATTAATGACGTGGTAGGTCAAAACGTCCTTCAGCTTTTCAGGGTGTTTGGCCAAATCAGCCATGGCAGCGGCTGGCACTGCCTTGAACGCGTCGTTGGTCGGGGCGAACACCGTGAAAGGTCCACCGGACTTCAAGGTTTCCGTCAGGCCGGCCTGGGCTACCAGGGCGTTCAGGGTGCTCAGCGCGGGATTGGCCGCAATGCTGTCGGCCAGGCTGACCGGGCCGGAAGGGGTGGCGCAACCGGCCAATGCCAGCGTAAGGCTCGCCAACAAAGCGGTGCGGCGTGAAAGGGCGAATACATTGAACTGTGACATGGTGTGTTCCATCAGTGGGTTGAAAACGGCAAGCGTAAGAAGCTCTCGTGACAACCATGTGACAAATTCATGAATGTTCTGTGTGACGCGTGCAAACCTGAACGATGTCAAGCCATCGTCAGAAATCGGGCCAAATGTCACTGAGTTGTCACAAAACTTTCTTAAAGTTCCCCCATTCCTCAATCAACCGAATAAGGTTACTCATGCAAATCGCTTTCAAATTGCCACTTTTGTCCCTGGCTGTAGCCACCGCATTCGGGTACGCCGGTGCCGTGAATGCGCAGGAAATCACCGGTGCCGGTGCCACATTCCCGGCGCCGATCTACTCCAAGTGGGCTGCTGACTACAACAAAGCCACGGGCGTCAAGGTGAACTACCAGTCCATAGGATCCGGTGGCGGCATCAAGCAGATTGATTCGAAAACGGTTGATTTCGGCGCCTCCGACATGCCTTTGACGGACGAAGTCCTGAAGACCAAGGGGCAAATGCAATTTCCGACGGTGATGGGTGGCGTGGTCCCCGTCATCAATGTCAAAGGGATCGAGCCGGGGCAACTCAAGCTGACCGGTCAGTTGCTGGGCGACATTTTCCTGGGCAAGGTGGCGCGCTGGAACGACCCCGCCATCAAGGCTTTGAACCCAACCCTCGCGCTTCCGGATGCTGCCATTGCACAGGTTCGCCGTGCGGATGGATCCGGCACCACGTTCATCTTCACTAACTACCTGAGCAAGGTGAATGCGGAGTGGAAGTCCAAAGTGGGCGAGGGCACAGCCGTGAACTGGCCCGTGGGTGCGGGCGGCAAGGGCAATGAAGGTGTTGCCGCCTTTGTGGCACGCCTGCCCAACTCCATGGGTTACGTGGAGTATTCCTACGTCAAACAGAACAAGATGGCCTACGCGATTGTGCAGAACTCGGCGGGCAATTTTGTCAAGCCTGAGGATGACACTTTCAAGGCCGCAGCTGCCGGTGCCGATTGGGCGAAGTCTTTTTATCAGATCCTGACCAACCAGCCTGGCAAGGACGCATGGCCCATCTCTGGTGCCACATTTATCCTGATGCACACCAAGCAGGACAAGCCTGCCAATGCGACCGAAGTGCTGAAGTTCTTCAGCTGGGCCTACAAGAACGGCGACAAGATTGCAGCGGACCTGGACTATGTGCCCATGCCCAAGCCGGTGATTGCCGCGATCGAGAAATCCTGGGGTGACATCAAGGACACCGCTGGCAAGCCCGTGGCGTTCAAGTAAGAGGCCTTGTACCGCGCACAGGTTTGGACGGAAACATAATCATGTCAACTACACTTGCAGGCAGCGATTTTTCGTCCAGCCCTTCTGCAACCCAGCCGGTCCGCGTCATGATCCAACCTCCACCTGTGAAGAAGGCCCGGTCGGGCCCGTGGGCCGACCTTGTTTTTGGCTGGTTGGCCAAGGCGTCAGCCCTGGTGACGCTGGGCATGCTGGTGGCGATTCTGGGTTCGCTGACGATCAGCGCCTGGCCCGCCATCGACAAGTACGGACTGGGATTTTTGACCAGCACCACATGGGACCCCGTCAAGGAAGAATTTGGCGGCCTGGTCATGATCTATGGCACGTTGGCCACCTCTTTCATTGCACTGTTGATCGCGGTTCCCGTCAGTTTTGGCATCGCCCTGTTTCTGACGGAGTTGTCTCCCGCATGGATGAAGCGGCCATTGGGCACTGCCATTGAGTTGTTGGCTGCAGTGCCGTCGATTGTGTACGGCATGTGGGGTTTGCTGGTGTTTGGACCTGTATTGGCAACCTACGTCCAGCAACCCATGCAGGCAGCGTTTTCCGGGGTTCCCTATCTGGGAGCCTTTGTGTCCGGCCCTCCGGTGGGCATTGGCATTCTGTCGGCCGGCATTATTCTGGCGATCATGATCATTCCGTTCATTGCGGCGGTCATGCGCGACGTTTTTGAGGTGACTCCGCCCCTGTTGAAGGAATCGGCCTATGGGCTGGGCGCTACCACATGGGAGGTTGTCTCCAAGGTCGTGTTGCCCTACACCAAGTCCGGCGTGATCGGCGGCATCATGCTGGGCCTGGGCCGCGCCATCGGTGAAACCATGGCGGTGACCTTCGTCATCGGTAATTTCAACCAGCTCGATTCGCTGAGCCTGTTCCAGGCCGCCAACAGCATTACCTCCGCGTTGGCGAATGAGTTTGCCGAAGCGGGCGAGGGGCTGCACCAGGCCTCGCTGATGTATCTGGGGCTGGTGCTTTTCTTTATTACCTTTGTGATCCTGTCGCTGTCCAAAATGCTGCTCGCCCAGTTGCGCAAGAATGAAGGAGCCAAGACATGACTGCGACGGCACATCAGATGAAGCTTGCCAAGTTTGCCCACCGCAAGCGGGTGAACCAAATGGCAACCGGCCTGGCACTGGCTGCCATGGCGTTTGGCCTGTTCTGGCTGTTCTGGATATTGTGGGAAACCGTGCGTCTGGGCATTGGCGGCATGGCGGTGGCAACGTTTACCCAAATGACCCCACCGCCGAATGATGAGGGTGGTCTGGCCAATGCGATCTATGGCTCGTTCGTGATGGTTGCCCTTGCAACCGGGTTGGGCACTCCCATCGGCGTGATGGCGGGCATCTATCTGGCGGAGTTCGACTCCAAAAGCTGGCTGGCGTCGACAACGCGCTTCGTCAACGACATCCTGTTGTCGGCACCGTCGATTGTGATCGGCCTGTTTGTGTACGCGGTGGTTGTGTCCCGGTTCAAATCCTTCTCGGGCTATGCGGGTGTACTGGCGTTGTCCCTGTTGGTGATTCCCGTGGTCATCCGTACCACCGAGAACATGTTGCAGCTGGTGCCACCGGGCCTGCGCGAGGCGGCCTATGCCCTCGGGTCGCCCAAGTGGAAAGTCATTTTGAGCATTACGCTGAAGGCGGCTAGAACGGGCGTGATTACCGGCGTTTTGCTGGCGGTGGCCCGGATTGCCGGTGAAACGGCCCCCTTGCTGTTCACGGCCTTGAGCAACCAGTTCTGGACCAGTAGCCTGAGCGAACCCATGGCCAGTCTGCCGGTGACCATCTTCAAGTTTGCGATGAGCCCGTATGAGAATTGGCAAAAGCTGGCCTGGGCGGGTGTTTTCATCATTACAGCGGCAGTTCTGGGGTTGAACATTCTGGCGCGTGTACTGACCCGAACGAAGATCTGAGTGCGACTGCCACCACTATTGCGAACCAACCCATTATGTTGAACACCTCTACTGCACCTGAAAAAACCAAGATTTCGGTCAAGGATCTGAATTTCTACTACGGAAAGTTCCATGCGCTCAAGGGCATCAATCTGGAGATCCCCGAAAACAAGGTAACGGCGTTTATCGGTCCATCCGGTTGCGGCAAATCCACGCTCTTGCGCGTCTTCAACCGCATGTTTGAGTTGTACCCCGAACAGCGAGCCGAGGGCCGCATCATGCTGGATGGCGAGAACCTGCTGACCAGCAAGGAAGATGTGGCCTTGTTGCGTGCCAAGGTCGGCATGGTGTTCCAGAAGCCGACACCATTTCCCATGTCTATTTTTGACAACATTGCCTTCGGCGTGAAGTTGTTTGAGTCGCTCAATACGACGGATATGGAAGAGCGTGTGGAGTGGGCCTTGCGCAAGTCCGCACTGTGGACGGAAGTCAAGGACAAGCTGCACCAGAGCGGCTCCAGCCTGTCAGGCGGACAACAGCAGCGCCTGTGCATTGCGCGCGGCATTGCCATCAAGCCCGAAGTCTTGTTGCTCGACGAGCCATGCTCGGCGCTGGATCCCATCTCCACGGCCAAGGTCGAGGAACTGATCGTCGAATTGAAGAATGATTACACCGTGGTCATCGTGACCCACAACATGCAGCAAGCCGCGCGTTGCAGTGACTACACGGCCTACATGTATCTGGGTGATCTGGTGGAGTTTGGCTCCACCGAGCAGATGTTCTTCAAGCCTACCCGCAAAGAGACGGAAGACTACATTACCGGCCGGTTCGGATAACAAATAGACAAAGAGGATGCATATGCCCGACAAACATTTATCGACACAGTTTGACAGTGAGCTGACTTCCGTCTCCTCGCAGGTTATGGAACTTGGTGGCCTGGTGGAATCACAGATTCGGCGCGCGATCTTCGCGTTGTCGCAGTTCAGTGTGGAAGTCGCCAACGAGGTGTCGGCCAACGAGGCGCGCGTCAATGCCATGGAAATCGAGATTGACCGTGATCTCTCGTCCATCATTGCCCGGCGCCAACCCACCGCGCGAGATTTGCGATTGCTGATAGCCATCTCCAAGACGACGGCCAACCTGGAACGTGTGGGGGATGAGGCCGAGAAAATCGCCCGCATGGTGCGATCCATCATCCAAAGCGGCACGCCCAGGGCATTGCCGTCACTGGAACTGCGGGTGGCAGCCGACTTGGCATCTGGCCTGCTCAACAAGGCGCTGGATGCCTTTGCGCGGCTGGACATCACGGCGGCCGTGGCCATTTTGAAAGAGGACGACCTGATCGATGCCGAGTTTGATGGTTTCGTGCGCAAGCTCATCACCTACATGATGGAAGACCCGCGCATGATCTCGCCGAGCCTGGACTTGCTATTCTTGGCCAAAGCCATTGAACGCATCGGCGACCACGCCAAGAACATTGCCGAGTTCATCATTTATGTGGTGAAAGGTGAGGACGTGCGCCACACCACGATGGAAAAAATTGAGTCGGTGGTGAAATGAGCCCCCACGCTTTGCACTTCGTGTCATCGCTGCCCCCCAGGGGGGCTGAACGCTCCCTTGGGGCGGCCCTGCGGGAGGTTTGATGAGAAACATGCCCTCGGTCTTGGTGGTGGAGGATGAGTCCGCCATTGCGGAACTCATTGCCGTCAATCTGCGGCACAACGGATTTCGGCCCATCTGGGCCATGGACAGCGTCACCGCCCAAAAAGACCTAGATGCAAGCCTGCCCGACCTGATCCTGCTGGACTGGATGCTGCCGGGCGAGAGTGGCCTGGTGCTGGCCAAGCGCTGGCGTGCCGACCCACGGACCCAATCGGTTCCCCTGATCATGCTGACGGCCCGGGGGGATGAGGCTGATCGCGTCGCAGGACTAGATGCGGGTGCTGATGACTATATTTCCAAACCCTTCTCCACGAAGGAGCTCTTGGCGCGCATACGGGCTGTCCTTCGCCGCCGCACGCCGGAGCAGGCCGGCGAGGCCCTGACCGTTGGCGCCCTGGTGCTGGACCCGGCAACCCACCGCGTGTCGTTTGAAGAACGCCCCCTGAAGCTGGGTCCTACCGAGTTCAAGTTGCTGCACTACCTGATGGGCCATGCCGAGCGCGTGCATAGCCGCGCCCAGTTGCTGGACAAGGTGTGGGGTGACCATGTGTATATAGAGGAACGCACGGTGGATGTGCATGTCAAACGGCTGCGTGAGGCGCTGCTGCAGGCCGGCAATATGGTGGAGACCGTGCGTGGCGCGGGCTATCGCCTGACGGCGACCCCTTCGGTGGCGGTGGCTGTCACGGACAAAGCTGGTTCATAGAACGGTTTACCCTCTCGCATGTTCTGGCGGTTAGTCACCCTTGTGCTGTGTCAGGCCAGCGCTGCTGGCGTTGGTTGGTATCTGGCGCCGGCTTCAGAAGCGTGGCAAGTGACGCTGGCGATGACCTTGGCCGGCGGCTACATCTGGTTTGTCGTGGACAGCGTTCGCGGCTTGCGCTTGCTGCGCTGGCTGCGCGCGGGGTCGGTGACGGACCTCTCGCTGGGCAACGGCTTGTGGGGCGAAGCGTACGACCGCATGCGGCGTAGTTTGCGTGCCAGTAGCCGATTGACGGTGGAGAGTGAAGGTCGCCTGAAGGACTTTCTGGCGGCGCTGCAGGCATCTCCCAACGGGGTGGTGCTGCTGGATTCCGACACCCGTATTGAGTGGTTCAACCAGACGGCTGCAGACCACTTCGGGTTTGATGTTCGACGGGATTTACTCCAGCATTTTGGAAATTTGGTGCGCGACCCGGGCTTTACTGCCTACCTGGTGGCCCGTGATTTCCTGCACGATGTGACCATGCCCGGGCGGGAGAACAGTACCGCGAAGCCGGTTACGTTGTCGGTCAATTTGCACCCGTACGGTGATGGTCGCCTGTTGCTGCTTTCACGTGACATTACCGCTGTTGAGCAGGCAGAAGCCATGCGGCGCGATTTTGTCGCCAACGTCTCCCATGAAATACGCACGCCGTTGACCGTGCTGGCAGGGTTCGTGGAAACGCTGCAAACCTTGCCGTTGGACGAGCAGGAACGTCAGCGCTACCTGGGGCTGATGTCCCAGCAGGCCCAACGTATGCAAACGCTGGTCAGTGATCTGCTCACCCTGTCCCGTCTGGAGGGGAGCCCCTTGCCATCCACGCATGAATGGGTGTCGTGTGATGTGCTGATGCAGCAATGCGCGCAGGATGCGCATGACCTCTCGCATTTGCTGTGGACGCAGTCACATGACCTGCACTTCGAGCAGTCCGATGGCTGTGAAATTGCGGGTTCTGCCGTGGAGTTGCACAGTGCCATGTCCAACCTGATTGGAAATGCGATTCGCTACACACCATCGCAGCGGCGCATTGATGTCGGCTTCAAGCACTTGCCGGATGGGAGCGCGGTGTTTTTTGTCAAGGACCAGGGACACGGTATTGCGCAGGAGCATCTGCCACGTTTGACGGAGCGTTTCTACCGGGTGGACCGAAGCCGCTCGCGGGATACCGGCGGCACGGGTCTGGGTCTTGCCATTGTCAAACATGTGGCCCAGCGCCACGGTGCGGAACTGGCCATTGACAGTATTCCTGGGACAGGATCTACCTTTTCCGTGACGTTTCCACCGCAGCGGGTCCGCTACGCCATGGACGCAGCGGCGCACCGCGCAATACCGACTACTTCTGTTTGAACAGCAGGACCGACTCGCCGCTGTTGGCGGGGTGCTGGATCACACCTTGCAGCGTCCAGACCGATGCGTCGACGCCTACCGGTGCGGACATGTCTGGCAGCGGCTCGACCAGTAGCCAAGGGCATGCAGGCGTCGGTTGCAGGGCTTTGAGTTGCAGGTTCCCGTAGAACTGGAACGCCGCTATTTGCCCCTGCCCCAGGCCCAGTGTCTCTACACAGCCAGGGGTGGTCAGATGTGTTTGGGTCCGCTGCACCAGCACCGAATAGCTCTGTGCGAAGTTCAGCAGGGGCATCCACAAGGTCATCGCCAGCAACCAGCACAGCGTGGCGCCGCCTGCTGGCAAAACCAGGCTCTTCCAGATTGCGGCACGGTGACGCCCTACGCGCCACCTGACCAGACCAGCCCAGGCCACGGTGGCCACCACGGCGACGGCACAGGTGAAGAGTGAAAAGCTGGCCTCAAAGCCGGGAGCCAGGCGTGCGACGTTGGCAGCAGGTTGGGCCGGATAGCCGGTTTGCATGGCGATCCAGACCACCCATATCGTGAATGCGCAGCCGGAAAAGAACAACAGGGTGAACCAGTCAATCAGCGCCGCAACCTGGCGTTTCAGCGTTGGCAGCGCGAAGGCGGCCAGGGTAGCCAACGCGGGCAAGGCCAGCAACAGCGTACGGTCGGACGATCCGGTTGCCCAGGTCGCCACAACGCATACCGCTACGAACCAGGTCGGTAGCGCAATGTGCCGGCTGATGCGGCGGTTGAACAGTTGATGGCGCCAGCGCCACAGGGTCCACAATGCCAGAGGCCATGCAGGCCAGGTAAACCAGACCAGCAACTGGACATAACCATTCCAGTCAGACCAGTCTGCACGCGGCAGGACGAGTTTCCAGCGCAGCAATCCGAGTGCCAGGGCCAGGGCGCCGGTGACGAGTGTCACCAGTGCCAGGGCGATGCTTTCCCGGGCAACGCGGCGGTTGCGTGCGGTGTCTGGACTGTCCAGTGGGCGATCCGCGAAGTGCAAGGCAGCGCTGCCGAGGCCAAACAGCAGGGCCAGGCTGGGCGCACCAGACAGGGACAGGCCTGTCAGACCCAGTGTCGCGGCCAGGGCCGGGCCGTGTCGTCGGTAGGGTAGGGCACCCATGGCATAGAAGAAGAGCGCGGAAAACCCTAGTTGCGCCAAGGCGGGTGTCGTTTCATGGGACAGCTGGGCAAGGCCCAGGCAGGCAATAAAGGCCAGCAAGCCGCCGTCGGCCATGGCGCGGGCATAGTCTGCTGGCAGAGCTTCTCCGCCAAAGGCAAAGGCCACGGGTTGCGCCAGCGGATTGCGTGCGAGATAGTAGGTGCCATACCAGGTGGCCAGCATCGCCAATGCCATCAACAGTGCGAAGGGAATCCGCACCACGAAGTCCGCACTGGCCCAGTCGGGCGCGAGTTGCATGGCCCATGCGCCCAGCCAATAGGGCAACACTGCGGGGTTTTCGGCGGGAATACCCATCAAGGTGGGGGACAACCAGTCAGAACTTCCGCGCGCCAATTCAGCCATGAAGCCCAAGGCCGACATGTCCTCGCTTTTCCAGGCCTCGCGGCCCAGGAAGCCTGGCAAGACATACGCGAAGCAGAGCAACAACAGTGCCCAGCGCGGAAAGCGTCGGGCACCGGCCTGGGTGACGATGGCGGGATTGGGATGGTTCACTGAGTCAATTGCAATAAAAAAAGCAGCACGGAACTCCGGGCTGCTTTTCTGTGACGGTTCAGGTACAAACCTGAAGTCGGATTACTTGGCTGCGGTTTTGCCGAAGCGATTGCGGAAGCGCTCCACGCGGCCACCCATGTTGTCCACGGATTTTTGCGTACCAGTGTAGAAGGGGTGCGATTCGCTGGTGGTATCGAGCTTGTACAACGGCAGCTTGCGGCCGTCTTCCATGTCGATCATTTCCTTGGTGTTGGCGCAAGAACGTGTCACAAACTTGAAGTTGTTGGACATGTCCATAAAGCACACTTCACGGTAATTGGGGTGAATGCCTTCTTTCATACTATCTCCATCAGTAGCAATAGCCGCGCTGGCCAATCCAGCGTACTTTTCGCGTAAACCCAGAATTATAGCTTATCCGCCCCGACGCATCATGTCGAAGAACTCGCTATTGGTCTTGGTGGCACGCATTTGCTTGAGCACCATTTCCATGGCTTCCACTTCGTCCATGTTGTACAGGAACTGGCGCAGGATGCGGGTCTTTTGCAGGATTTCAGGCTGCAACAGCAATTCTTCGCGACGGGTACCGCTGCGGTTGAGCTGGATGGACGGGAACACGCGCTTTTCGTACAGGCGGCGGTCCAGATGGATTTCGGAGTTGCCGGTGCCCTTGAATTCTTCAAAGATCACCTCGTCCATGCGGCTACCGGTGTCGACCAGGGCCGTGGCGATGATGGTCAGCGAGCCGCCTTCTTCCACATTGCGCGCAGCGCCCAGGAAACGCTTGGGGCGCTGCAGGGCGTTGGAGTCCACACCACCGGTCAAGACCTTGCCGGAGGACGGCACCACGTTGTTGTAGGCGCGGGCCAGACGGGTGATGGAGTCCAGCAGGATGACCACGTCTTTTTTCAGCTCGACCAGACGCTTGGCGCGCTCGATCACCATTTCAGCCACGTGCACGTGGCGGGCGGCCGGCTCGTCGAAGGTGGAGGCAATCACCTCGCCCTTGACGGTGCGCTGCATTTCGGTCACTTCCTCAGGGCGCTCGTCAATGAGCAAGACCATCAGGTAGCTGTCGGGATAGTTGGCGGAAATGGCGTGTGCAATGTGCTGCATCATCACGGTCTTGCCGCTCTTGGGCTGGGCCACGATCAGTGCGCGCTGGCCCTTGCCGATGGGCGCGATGATGTCGATGACGCGCCCGGTGATGTTTTCTTCACCCTTGATGTCCTGCTCCAGACGCATCTGCACCTTGGGGAACAGTGGCGTCAGATTCTCGAACATCACCTTGTGTTTATTCTCTTCCGGGCCGCCGCCGTTGACCTTGTCCAGCTTGTTCAGCGCAAAGTAGCGCTCGCCGTCCTTGGGTGTGCGCACTTCGCCTTCGATCATGTCGCCGGTGTGCAGGTTGAAACGGCGCACCTGGCTGGGGCTGATGTAGATGTCGTCCGTGCTGGCGGTGTAGCTGGTATCGGGGCTGCGCAGGAAACCGAATCCGTCGGGCAGAATTTCCAGCACGCCATCGGCAATGATTTGCTCACCGGTGCGGGCGCGCTTCTTGATGATGGCGAACATCAGCTCCTGCTTGCGCATGCGGCCGGTGTTTTCAATCTCAAGCTCTTCGGCTTGTTTGAGGACTTCCGACACGTGCAGTGCCTTGAGTTCGTTTAAGTGCATGGAATGGGTCCCGTGGGGGGAGTTGACCGAAAGTTCGGAATAATGAGAGAGAAAAAATTCAGGGGGAGGGGGGTGAGGCAAGACCTGTCACTTGGCCTCGGTGTTCTTAGCCCGGGAAGCGGGACCAGCCCTTGTGGGTCGCTGGTAAACGATTTGAATTATGACAGGAAAAAAAGCGACCGCGAAGCTGTGTCGCGGTCGCGAGGCCGAAATCAGGCGAGTTGCTGGTCAATAAAGGCGATCAACTGGGCTTTGCTCAGTGCGCCTACCTTGGTGGCGGCCAGTTGGCCGTCCTTGAACAGCATCAGTGTGGGAATGCCGCGAATGCCGAATTTGGCCGGAATTTCGCGGTTTTCATCCACGTTCATCTTGGCAATATTGAGCTTGCCTTCGTATGCCGTGGAGACTTCATCCAGAATGGGTGCAATCATTTTGCAGGGACCGCACCATTCGGCCCAATAGTCCACCAGAATCGGCTGTGCAGACTTCAGCACATCCGCTTCAAAAGTGGCGTCGGTTACGTGTTTGATCAGGGCGCTGGCCATGGAGATTCCTTTTGGAGTTGCAAACCATCTAAAGTGGCGGTCATTGTGACAGAAACCAAGATCTTCCCGGGCATCCGGTCGCTATGACCAACATAGTAAAAATCGATTTTCCCGCTCCGCAGGCTGCTGACCCCTTGGACACCCATCCGTCGGTGCAGGCGTGGACGCTTCCGACAACCGGCCTTCTGGTGGCTATCCGTACCGAAATGCGGCAACGCCAGGCGCACCCTGCGCGCACCCTGGTGTTGCTGCCCTATGCCCAGTTGCTGCCGCTGGCGTCACGGCTGTGGGCCGCGTGCAGTCCCGATGGCTTTTCCCCGCAGTTTGAAACCACCCAGAACTGGAGCACCCGCATGGGCTGGCCGCCGCCGGGCGCGACGGATATTGCGTTCGACATGGCGCTGGACACGCTGACCGCAGCGGCACTGCTGCGCGCCGCGGGACTGGGCGCCCACCAAGACAGCCTGGCCGGTCTGCTGGTGCAGGCCGCGCACCAGTTGGCCCCGCTGGCCGCCGCCAGCGCCCCCAGTGACCGCGGCCATTGGGTTGCAGACGCCCGGCGTGCGGCCGTGGTCGGTATGGAAAACCCGGCACTGGCCCTGGAAGCGGCCGTGGCGCGCATCGCGGTGGAGTGGGCGGGCCAGTCGGCCTATGCCAGCGACCTGCTGTTTGATGCCAGTGTTCGGTCGGGGGTGGACTGTCTGCTGCTGGTGCAGGGCTTTGCGGTCGACCCCATGGTGGCCGCGCTGCAGCAGTTTTGGGGTGAGCGCCTGGTCTGCCTGAGCCTGGCTAATGCCGATGGACTGGCCCCTGGGGGAGGCGCCAGTGCGATTGCCTGGCATGCCTGCCATGATGCCGAAGACGAGGCGCAGCGCACGGCAGCCTGCGCCATTGCCCACATCGCCGCCGGGCGTTTTCCATTGGCCCTGGTGTCCACGGACCGCGCATTGACGCGCCGTGTCTGGTCGATGCTGGAGTCCGCCGGGGTTCAGATCCGTGATGAAAATGGCTGGAAACTGTCCACCAGCCACGCGGCGGCCCAGGTCATGGCCTTGTTGAAGGCCGCGGTCTGGAATGCCTCGTCCGACGCCGTACTGGCCTGGCTGAAAGGTGCGCCGCTTTTTTGCACGGCGGTGATGGAGCTGGAGGCTGCCATCCGGCGCGACCAAAGCAGCAGCTGGCGCAGCGTCGGCACGGGACCAACGGTCCAAAAGTCCGCGACCGGTTTGCAGGTCCATGCGGCCGCCAGCGCGGTGCTGGAGGGGCTGAGAGGCACGCGCACCCTGGCGGGCTGGCTGCAGGCCTTGCGCGTGGCGCTGCAGGGTAGCGGCAACTGGGACGCCTTGCAGCTCGATGGTGCCGGTACCAAGGTCCTTGCGGCCTTGCGGCTGACGCAGCCCGCATTGCACGCCTGGGAGCGTTTGCTGGAAGACGCTTTGTGGGCGGGGCGGCGCCTGGATTTGGCCGAGTTCACCGCCTGGGTGAACCAGGCGATGGAGGGCGCCAGTTTTTCGCCGCCGTACCCGCTGCATGAGCAACTGGTCATCCTGCCCATGAGCCAGATGCTGGCCCGTCCCTTTGCGGCCGTGGTGCTGGCGGGCTGCGACGAAGTGCGCCTGAACCCGTCGCCGGAGCCACCCGGTGGCTGGACCGCCGCACAGCGTGCTGCCCTGGGACTGCCGTCGCGTGAGGCCCTGCAAGCAGTGGCTGCTGCGGCCTGGCACCACGCGCTGAACACGCCGTTTTGCGATGTGCTGTGGCGTTGTAGCGATGACGCGGGGGAAACCCTGCTGCCCAGCACCCTGGTGCAGCAGGTTCAATTGGACAGGGGCAATCCGCCATTGGCCCAGGACCCGCGGGTCGGGCGATGGCTGGCGCCCGTACCCGTGCAACGGCCGCAACCCGTGGGGAGCTTGTTGCCGGTGGGCCACTTGTCCGCCAGTGCCTACGAGGACTTGCGCAATTGCCCCTACCGTTTTTTTGCGATGCGCCAGCTCGGGCTGCAGTCCGTCGATGAACTGGAGGGTGCGGTCGACAAACGCGACTTTGGCGTGTGGTTGCACGAAGTGTTGAAACGCTTCCATGAGGCCTGGGCCGCGCAGGCCCATCCCGACACCGCCGACAAGCGGGCTCTGCTCGACGACGCCAGCCTCCAGACCACCCAGGCCATGGGGCTGGGCGAGGGCGAATTTTTACCGTTTGCAGCCGCATGGCCGTCGGTGCGTGGCGGCTATCTGCGGTGGCTGACGGGCCATGAAACGGCCGGTGCCGTGTTTGTCAGCGCGGAAACCGCCAGGAGCCAGGGCCTGGGCCCGGTCAAGCTGGTGGGTCGCATCGACCGTATCGATCGCCTCCAGGACGGCTCACACCTGGTGCTGGACTACAAGACCGAGGCCAGCGCCAAGACCGCCGCTCGGGTCAAGCAAGCGCTGGAGGACACCCAGATGGCCTTCTATGCCGCCTTGCTGCCCGACGACCAATTGCAGGGCGCCTACGTCAATGTGGGGGAACGCGAAGGCACCAAAGCCTATCCACAAGCCGACGTGGTGGAGGCCCGGGATGCCCTGATCGACGGCATCCTGCACGACATGGCGCGCATCGCCGACGGTGCCACGTTGCCCGCGCTCGGCGAAGGCTCGACCTGCGACTTCTGCCACGCCCGCGGCTTGTGCCGAAAGGACTTCTGGGCATGACGACTCAAGCCGCTTTTGAGCACAACGGAACGACTGTTGAGCGCGCCCGCTTTTACGCCATTGCCTGCGATCCCCGCCGCAGCGTGGCGGTCGAGGCCTGTGCCGGCGCCGGCAAGACCTGGATGCTGGTGTCGCGCATGGTGCGAGCGCTGCTGGACGGCAGCGCGCCGCACGAGATTCTGGCCATTACCTTTACCAAAAAGGCCGCGGGTGAAATGCGCCTGCGCCTGCAGGAGTGGCTACTGCAGTTTGCCGCGCAGGACAACGCGGCGCTGCGCCAGGAGCTGCTGGCCCGTGGTTTCACGCAGGAGCCGACAGCCGCGCAGCTGCAGACCCTGCGCGGTTTGCACCCGACGCTGTTGCAGGCCGGGCGGCCGGTGCAGATCCGCACCTTCCACAGCTGGTTTGCCGCGCTGTTGCGCAGCGCGCCGCTGCAGGCGCTGACCGACCTGGGCCTGCCCACCCAGTACGAGCTGCTGGAGAACGACGCCCAGGCAGTGGCCCTGGTCTGGCCGCGCTTTCAGAGCCGTGTGGCTGCGGATACATCGGCCCGGCAAGACTACTGGGACGCCGTGGCCACCCATGGCCGCCACCAGACGCAAAAGGCGCTGGAGTCGGCCCTGTCCAAACGCGTGGAATTTGCGCTGGCCGATGCCAATGGCGTGGTCGACGCGTCGGTGCAACACTTTGCCGCGCAGTACCCGGACTTTGCCGATGCGCCAACACCTGCCGCCTTGCTGGACAGCGCACGGGTACGCAGCCTGTTGCTGGATGCCGCCCGGCTGCTGGGTGCCTCCACCCTCAAGACCTGCCTGGAGGCGGCCACCGCGCTGGAGCGGGCTGTCACTGCGAGCGACCTGGCTGCTGCGCAGGAAGCCCTGCTCACGCAAAAGGGCACACCGCGCAAGCTCAGCGACAAGCTGGTCGGCATTGAGACCGTACGCCTGGCGCAGGACTGCCTGATAGCGATCGCCCAGGCCCAGGCGCAGCACGAGGCCTGGCTGCACCAGCAGCGCCTGGCCCGTTTGAGCCGGATGCTGGTCGTGGAGTACGCCCAGCTCAAGCGCGAGCGCGGCTGGATCGACATGGGCGACCTGGAGCGCGCCGCGCTGGCGCTGATGGCTGACCCGGTGCTCAGCGGCTGGGTGCAGGAGCGGCTGGACGCCCGCGTGCGCCACCTGATGATCGATGAGTTCCAGGACACCAACCCCTTGCAGTGGCAGGCGCTCAGTGCGTGGCTGTCCAGCTACGCCGGCGCCGGCAATGCGCCCAGCGTGTTTTTGGTGGGTGACCCCAAGCAAAGCATTTACCGCTTTCGCCGGGCCGAACCACAGGTGTTCAAGGCCGCGCAGCGCTTCGTGGCCGACGGCCTGGGCGGCGACCTGCTGAGCTGCGACCACACCCGGCGCAATGCCCCGGCCATCATGGGGCTGGTCAACGCCGTCATGGGGCAGGCCCAGCACGCGGGCGAGTTTGAAGGCTTTCGGGTGCACAGTACCGAGTCGGTTGCGCAGGGCGCTGTTCTGAGGCTGCCTCGCATCGCCCGGGATGCCGTCGCAGACGCCGCCGATGCACAAGCCGCCGTGTGGCGGGATTCGCTGACCACGCCCCGCGTCGTGGCTGAAGAGACCCGCAAGGTGCTGGAGTGTCGCCAGGCTGCCGAGTGGCTGGCGCAGCAGCTACAGGCCGGAGTGCTGCAGCCCGGAGATGTCATGGTGTTGGCCCGCAAACGCGAGCGCCTGGGGCTGATGCAGGCCGAGCTGGCCAAGCTGCACATCCCGGCGCAGCAACCCGAAAAGAACGAGCTGGCCGACATGCCGGAAGTGCAGGACCTGGTGGCGCTGCTGGATGTGCTGGTGTCGCCAGCGCACGACCTGTCGATGGCGCGGGCGCTGAAGTCGCCGCTGTTCGACATCGACGATGACAACTTGGTGCAGTTGGTGCTGCGCAAGCGGGCGCTGGAAGTCGCGGGAGCCAAAGTGCCGTGGCTGCAGGTCTTGCAGCAGGCCAGCGATCTGCCTCCTGCTCTGGCCCCACTGGGTGAGCGCTTGACCCTGTGGAAAGGCTGGGTGGATGCCCTGCCACCCCATGATGCGCTCAGCGCCATCTTCCACGACGGCGACGTGCTGGCCCGCTATGCCGCCGCCAGCCCTGCCAGCCAGCGCGACGGCGTGCTGGCCAATCTGCGGGCGCTGCTGGCGGCGGCATTGCAGGTGGACGGCGGGCGCTACAGCACGGCCTACGCGCTGGTGCGTGCACTGCGCGCCGGTGGCATCCGGGCGCCCGTGCGCGCCGAGACCCTGGCCGTGCGCCTGCTGACCGTCCACGGCGCCAAAGGCCTGGAGGCACCCCTGGTCCTGCTGCTGGACACCGATGGCGAGTCCATCAAGGCACAGACCATGGGCGTGCTGGTCGACTGGCCGGGCGAGGCCACCCACCCGCAACGCTTTGTGTTTCTGGCCAGCGAATCCAAACCCCCGGCCTGCGTGGCCGAGGCCTTGGCGGTGGAGCAGACCGCACGCCGCCGCGAAGAGCTCAACGCCCTGTATGTGGCGCTGACCCGCACCCAGCGCACGCTGGTGGTGTCCAGCCTGCAGCCGCATATCGCCAACCCGGGTAGCTGGTGGCAGCGCCTGCAGGACCAGGCCGAAGACGCACCGTGGCAGGCGTTGGCGGCTGGGGGTGAGCCGTCGGAAAGCCTCGCAGACGGTGATTTCACACTTTTGTGTTTGCCAAATATGCCGCTAGCCCTCGTGGAATATGCGCAAGCAGCTATTGAAAATATAGCAAACCCCGGTCCGGAATCCACCGATGGGGAAGACAGCGACACGCTGGACTCGCGCATCGGGCAGGCCATGCACCGCCTGCTGGAGCGCTACCAACCGGCGGCCCACGCGGACGCGCCCGTGCGGCTGGCGTCCGACGCGCAGTTGGCGGCAATAGCCCATGAGTTTGTGCTGGAGCCCGCGCAGATGGCACAGGCCCACGCCATGGCGCTGGCTATTGTGCAGGGCGAGGGCGCCTGGGCCTGGGACGCAGCCCAGCTGGATTGGCAGGGTAACGAGGTGGCCGTGGTGCAGCGCGGACGCATGCTGCGCATTGACCGCCTGGTGCGCCGGCGTGCGGCCACGCCGGACGAGGGACAATGGTGGGTGCTGGACTATAAATCGACCCGCCAACCCCACCTTCATCCCGAGCTGTGCGAACAGCTGCTGGGCTACCGCAGCGCGGTGGCGCTGGCCCAACCCGGGCAAACCGTACGTGCCGCCTTCCTGACCGCTGACGGCAACCTGATTGAACTATCTGCCCCATGAATTCTGAAAACCCATTGCCCGTCCCTGTCACCGTGCCGATCACGGTTCCCATTGCCATCATCGGTGGCGGCCCTGCCGGCCTGATGGCCGCCCAAGTGCTCAGCGATGCCGGCCTGGCGGTGCACCTGTTTGACGCCATGCCGTCGATCGGCCGCAAGTTCCTGCTGGCCGGCAAGGGGGGGCTCAACCTCACGCATTCCGAAGGCGCGGACACCTTTGCCGGTCGCTATGGCGCGCGCCGTGCAGCCATTGAAGACCTGCTCACTGACTTTGACCCAGCCGCGGTGCGCGCCTGGGCGCTGGGCCTGGGAATTGAGACCTTTATCGGTTCGTCGGGCCGGGTCTTTCCCAAGGACATGAAGGCCGCTCCGCTGCTGCGCGCCTGGTTGCAGCGGTTGCGCCATCCAGTGCAAGGACCGGGTGTGCAATTCCACATGCGCCATCGCTGGACCGGCTGGGCGGAAGGTGCGCCGTCGACCCTGTGCTTTGACGGCCCCAACGGCCCCGTGCAGGTGCAAGCCGGTGCCGTGGTGCTGGCGCTGGGCGGGGGCAGCTGGGCCCGGCTGGGCTCCAACGGCGCCTGGGTGCCGATGCTGGCGGCGCGCGGCGTGGCCGTGGCGCCCCTGCTGCCGTCCAACTGCGGCTTTGACGTCAAGGGCGGTTGGACCGAACACTTTGCCAGCCGCTTTGCCGGTCAACCCTTCAAGTCCGTGGCCATCGCCGTGACGACGTCGCAGGGCGTGCAGTTTTCCCGCAAGGGTGAATTCGTGGCCACTGCCACGGGCGTGGAGGGTAGCCTGGTCTATGCGGCGTCCAGCCTGTTGCGGGACGACATCGTCCGTACCGGCAGCGCCACCTTCCATCTGGACCTGCTGCCGGATATGTCGGCCGAACGTGTGCTGGCTGAGGTGCAGCACCCGCGCGGCACGCGCTCGCTGTCCAGCCATCTGAAAAGCCGCCTGCACATCGACGGCATCAAGGCCGGCATGCTGTACGAGCTGCTGTCCAAGGAAGTGATGGCCGACCCTCTGCAACTGGCCGCCGCCATCAAGGCTTTGCCCATCACGCTGACGGCCACGCGCCCTATCGACGAGGCCATCAGCACGGCCGGTGGCGTGCTGTTCGAGGCGATGACGCCCGACCTGATGCTGGAGTCTCTGCCCGGTGTGTTTTGCGCGGGAGAGATGCTGGACTGGGAGGCCCCCACCGGCGGCTATCTGCTACAGGCCTGCTTTGCCAGTGGCAGGCGCGCCGGGCACGGGGTGCGGCAGTACTTGCAAGCCAAATAGGGCTCTAGCCCTCGTGGAATATACGTATTCCGCTATCAATGGCGTAGCGACTATCAGGGGCACCGCACCGTGTTGCCCGCGGCAAATTGGCAGAACTTGCCGTCCTCACGGAGCAGCCCGGTGCCTTGCTGCTTGAAGTAGCGCTGGCCCACGTCGTCCGAACACTGGTTGCCATTGCAACTGGTGATCCGCGGTGGCCCCATGGTCCGCACGGTGGGGCGCAGGACCACAACGGGCGGTTCGGCCTTCACATCCGCCCCATGGCAAGTGGCCACCTGCCGCGCCCGGTCTGTGGCATAGGCGCCCGTGCGCTCCACGCTGCGCACGCATTCGCGAATCGTGCCGTCGCCCAGGCCGCTGCGGCGCTGGTTGCCTCCCGCCGTGCGGCACGCAGCAAATAGTTCTGCCTTCACGTCCTCGGCTACGCCCTGGCGCTCCACGTCGCGCGCGCAGTTGCCGTATGCGGCCTCGTCTTTTGCTGCACTCTGCGCCTCTTGCTTCGCGACCTGCGCGGCATGCGTTTGCGCCTGCTGGCGACTGCCTGCCTCCAATGCTGCGCGCTCTCGCTCCGTGGCTTCGGCTTGTGCAGCCGCAGCCTTGTTCTTCTGCGCCTGCTCCCGCAGGCTGGAACCGTCCAGTGTGTTGCTACTGGTGTCTACCGTGCGCTCGGAGGCAGTGCTGTCCGGGCACGCGACATTGCTGTAAGTCACCTTGCCGTCGGCGGCGGTGCATTTGATGGCCTGGGCCTGGGCGGGGGAGCACAGCATGACGGCAAGCGATGTGGCGATAAGCAAAGAGCGTTTCATAGGCCAAAAACATTAGTGCGTTCAGGTGGACGGCGTGCCGTTCACCGCGGCCAGGCATTCGTTGACCCAGGCGCGTGCCGCGTCCGGATCGTCGAACAGGCGGAAGTTGGTCTTGCGCCGGGCGAACAGTTCTTCAAACTTGTTGATCATCAGCTGCATGCCTTCCACGTCTGGTGAGGCCACCCAGGCCAGCGCGACCGGCAGGTTGACACTCTCGTGAAAGTGCTCCAGGCCCCTGCTATAGGCTGCAAAGGCCTCGGGGGACATCAAAGCGCTCTTGTGCCAGTGCACCATGGCCGCGATACGGCGCCCCGGCTTCCACTGTTGCACGATCTTGACGCGGGCCGTCGCCAGCGCGTGCAGGGCTTCCAGGTTGAAGGGGCCGGTAGCGTCGTAGCACAGGATGTCGCCCTCGGTCCAGATGCGGAACTCGCCATGCGGCGCGAAACGGCCGGTGCTGACGTCGTTGGAGTGGACCTGAAGCGGGTTTACTGGGGCGGTGGTCATGGATCGTTGGAGCTTGGAGCGAAAACCTGTGCGGGTGCCAAAGCAGCATGCAAGTTTACGACCTCTCCGATCACGATCAGTGTAGGGGGCTTGAGTTCAGCGGATTGGGCCACTGCCGGCAAATCGCGCAGGGTGCCGGTGATGCAGCGTTGTTCGGGCAGCGTGGCCCGTTCTATCAGTGCCGCCGGTGTGTTGGCGGGGAGTCCGTGGGCGATCAATTGCTCGCAAATGATGGGCAAGGTACCCAGGCCCATGTAGATCACGACGGTTTGCTGCGGCCGCGCCAGCGCCTGCCAGTCCAGGTTGACCTGGCGGTTTTCCTGCAGGTGTCCGGTGGTCAAGACCAGCGTGCGCGCATGGTCGCGGTGGGTCAGCGGGATACCGCAGGCCGCCGCCGCGCCCTGGGCGGCGGTAATCCCCGGAATCACGGTGAACGGGATGCCTGCGGCGGCCAGCACCTGGGCCTCTTCGCCGCCGCGGCCAAAAATATAGCCGTCGCCGCCCTTGATGCGCAACACCCGGCGGCCCTGGCGGGCCAGGCGCACCATCAGCGCGCCAATCTCTTCCTGCGGCATGGTGTGGCGTGAGGATTCCTTGCCGACATAGATGCGCTCGGCCTGGGCCGGGGCCAGCTCCAGGATGGCATCACTGACCAGGTGGTCGTGCAGCAGCAGCTCGGCGGATTGCAGGGCTCGCAGCGCCTTGACGGTCAACAACTCGGGGTCGCCCGGTCCCGCTCCCATCAACGTCACGAGTGCAGGGGGAATGGCCTTGCAGCTTGTTTGCTGGGGGATTGGTGCGCAATCGTCCAAATTTCTCATGGTTTTCGTCCTAGGGTCGGCTTGGCATATTGGGCCCGGCCCCACGCGGTCTGTCCTTAATTTAGTCTAAGGACAAATGACTTAAGTCAAGCAATGATAGGCACATGTTGAGTGACAACACCTTCCCGATCAAGGCCGGCCTGTGGCTGTGCCTGGCAGCCGGCCTCGTGGTGACACCGGTCGCAGCCCAGCAGGCGCCCACCCGCGAACAGACGCTGATCCGCATGGTGCGCCAGGACTGTGGCTCCTGCCACGGCATGCACCTGACCGGCGGCCTGGGCCCGGCGCTCACACCCGCAGCATTGGCCGACAAGCCGGTGGAGTCGCTGGCGGCCACTATTTACGGCGGGCGCACCGGCACGCCCATGCCGCCCTGGAAAGCCATGCTCAGTGAGGCGGAGGCCACCTGGATCGCGCAAAAGTTATTGGCGGGTTTCCCGCAGGAAGTTCGGAAATGAACGGTATGACCATGAATGCAATGAACCGAAGAAGCCTGCTGGCAGCGTTTGCCGCCATTCCCTTGCTGCAAAGCGGCTGCGCGAGCTGGTCCGCCCCGGCCATGGAGGGCAGCGGCGATCTGGGCGTGGTGGTTGAGCGCGCGCGCGGCACGCTGGCCATCATCAACACTTCGCGGCGCGAACTGGTGGCGGAGGTCACTGGCCTAGGCGATCTGTCCCACGCCTCGGTGGTGTTTTCGCGCGATGCGCGCTTCGCCTATGTTTTCGGGCGCGATGGCGCCCTGTCCAAGGTCGACGTGTTGCAGCGCAAGTTGGTTGCACGCATCATGCAGGCCGGCAATTCCATTGGCGGCGCCATCAGCGCCGACGGCACGCTGGTGGCCGCGCAGAACTACACACCGGGCGGCGTCAAGGTGTTCGACGCCCAGACGCTGGAGCTGGTGGCCGACCTGCCGGCCGAGTACGCGCCGGGCAAGCTGTCACGCGTCATCGGCCTGGTCGACCTGCCGGGACGGCGTTTTGCCTACTGCCTGTTCGATGCCAACGAGATCTGGATTGCCGACCTTTCAGACGTGCGAAAGCCGAAGCTGACCAGGCTGCAGAACATCGGGAAATCGCCGTACGACGCGCTGGTGACGCCCAATGGACGCCACTACATCGCCGGCCTGTTTGGCGAGGATGGCTTGGCGCTGGTCGACCTGTGGGAGCCGGAGCCGCGCGTGCGCCGCATCCTGGACGGTTATGGCCGCGGGCAGGAACCCCTGCCGGTCTACAAGATGCCGCATTTGCGCGGCTGGGCCGTTGCCGGCCGCTACGCTTACCTGCCGGCGATTGGCCGCCACGAGGTGCTGGTGGTGGACACGCAAAGCTGGCAGGAGGTGGGCCGCATCGCGGTGGCGGGGCAGCCGGTGTTCGTGATTGCGCGACCCGATGGGCGCCAGATATGGGTCAATTTTGCGGTGCCCGACTACGACAGTGTGCAGGTCATCGACACGCCCACGCAGAAGGTGGTCGCCACGCTGACCCCCGGCAAGGCCGTGCTGCACATGGAATTCACGCCGCGCGGCGAGGCGGTCTGGATCAGCTCGCGCGACGACAACCGCGTCAGCGTCATTGACACAGCATCACTGCAAACACTGGCCCAACTGCAAATTGATGCGCCCAGTGGCATCTTTTTCACGTCACGCGCGGCGCGCCTGGGGTTTTGACGATGCAATCCAACGCACTGTGCCCTAACAGCCTGCCCGACGCCCTGGCGCTGCTGAACCCCTGGCAGCGCAATTTCCCGCTGGTGCGCGAACCCTATGCGGTGCTGGCCCGGCAATTAGGACGCTCCAGTGCTGAAGTGCTGGCCCTGCTCAAGGCCTTAAGCAGTGGCGGCGCCCTGAGCCGCATCGGCGGGGTCTTCAGTGCCCATGCCGGCGGCGCTGCGCTGCTGTCGGCGATGGCGGTGCCGCCCGAGCGCCTGCAGGAGGTCGCGGCCATCGTCTCGGCCCATCCCGGCGTCAACCACAACTACGAGCGGGAAGACCGTTTCAATTTGTGGTTTGTGATGACCGCCTACGACGCCGAATCGCTGGAGCAGGCCATGCTGGGGCTGGAGCGCGACACCAGGCTGGCTGCGCTGCGCCTGCCCATGGTGCGACCCTACCGCATCGACCTCGGCTTCGACCTGCGCGCGTGCGTGGCAGGCGCGCCGATGCCGCAGAACGACCAGCACCTGGCGCCCGTGGTGGCCGACACGGACCGCGCGCTGGCGGCGCTGCTGGAAGAAGGTTTGCCGCTGGTGGAGCGGCCTTTTGACGAATGGGCGCTGGCGCTGGGTTGCGAGGTCGATCATGTGCTGGGCAAGCTGCAGGCCTGGCTGGATGCCGGCACGCTGCGCCGTTTTGGCACCATCGTGCGCCACCATGAGTTCGGCTTTGCTGCCAACGCGATGACGGTTTTCAACGTACCCGCCGACCTGGTCGACGCGCGCGGTGCACGCGTGGCACGGGAGGCCGGTGTCACGCTGTCCTACCGCCGCCAGCCGGCACCTGGCTGGCCGTACAACCTGTATTTCATGGTGCATGGCACCGACCGCGCGGCGGTGCAGGCGGCGATTGCGCGCGTCATCGATAACTGCGAGTTGGGTGGGTTTGCACATCAGGTGCTGTTTTCGCGCCAACGCTTCAAGCAGACCGGTGCGCGGCGCTTTCGCACGTTGCCCGCAGACTGGTGCCAAGCCGGGCCGGCCAGGACCGAGGTTTCCTATGCTGTTGCCTGAAGAAATCCGCCTTATTGACTATCTGCACGGTGGCTTCCCGCTGTCTGAGCGGCCCTATGCAGAGGTCGGCGCCGCGCTGGGCCTGGACGAGGCGGCCGTGATTGCCTCACTGCACAGCCTGCTGGAGCGTGGCTACCTGACGCGCTTTGGCCCGCTGTTCCAGATTGAGCGTGCCGGCGGGCAGTTTGTGCTGGCCGCGCTGCGGGCGCCGGAGGATCGTTTTGAGGAAGTGACGGCGCTGGTCAACGCCTTGCCGGAGGTGGCCCACAACTACCGGCGCGAGCATGCGCTGAACATGTGGTTTGTCATTGGCGCCGAGTCGCCGCGGGCCGCGGCAGAGGCGATTGCCTGCATCGAGGCTGACACCGGTTTAAAGGTTTACGCGTTCCCGAAAGAGAAAGAGTTTTTTGTCGAGTTGCGACTGCCCTTGGGTAGCGGCAGCGCGACCGCTGGAGGCACACATGGCTCTGTCTGACTTTGACCGCCAGCTGATCGCTGCCACCCAGGGCGGTTTGCCGCTGGTGGTGCGGCCGTATGACGCAGTAGCCGAGCGTCTGGGCGTCAGCAGCGCGCAGGTGCGCGAACGCCTGGTGCAGATGCAGGCCGAGGGGCTGATCCGCCGCATCGGCGCGGTGCCGAATCACTACCGCCTGGGCTTTGTTGCCAATGGCATGAGCGTGTGGGATGTGGACGACGCGCGGGTGGATCGCCTGGGTGAGCAGATCGGCGCGTTGCCCGGCGTCAGCCACTGCTACCGGCGTCCGCGCTACGCCGGCGTCTGGCCCTACAACCTGTTTGCGATGCTGCACGGGCGGGATCGCGCCGAAGTCGAGGCACAGGCCGAACACCTGCGTGAATTGCTGGGCGCAGCCTGCCGCGCGCACGAGATCTTGTATTCCACCGCCATCCTGAAAAAGACCGGATTGCGGCTGGCAAAAATGGGGCAGAACGCCCCGACAGAAAGCTGAAAAACCATGTTTCGCATCACCCAATTTATGCGTGAGTTGGCCAGTGCCCAGGCCACCGGCGTCTATCCCGCACCGGCGCGCCGTGCCGGCGCCGCCTTGTCCCGGCGTGGCCCGGTGGTGATCTGGAATCTGATCCGCCGTTGCAACCTCACCTGCAAGCACTGCTACGCACAATCGGCCGACCACGACTACGCCGGCGAACTGAGCACGCAAGAGGTCTTCAACGCGATGGATGATCTGAAGGCGGCCGGTGTACCGGCCCTGATCCTGTCCGGCGGCGAGCCGCTGCTGCGGCCGGACTTCTTCGAGATCGCGCAGCGCGCCAAGGACATGGGTTTTCACACCAGCCTGTCCAGCAACGGCACGCTGATCGACGCGCCCATGGCCGACAGGATTGCCGCGCTGGGGTTTGATTATGTCGGGATCAGCCTGGATGGCCTGAAGGCCACGCACGACAAGTTCCGCCGCCTGGAGGGGGCCTTCGATCTGAGCCTGGCCGGTGTGCGCTTTTTGCACGCCCGCGGCATCAAGGTCGGCCTGCGCTACACGATGACCGCGCTCAACGCACACGATTTTCCGCCCCTGCTCGATCTGATGCGCGAGGAGGGTGCCCACAAGTTCTATTTTTCGCATCTGAACTACGCCGGGCGCGGCAACACCCACCGCGGCAAGGACGCCCACCACATGGCCACCCGGGAAGCGATGGACCGGCTGCTGGACCGCGCTTGGGGCGCCGCGGTCCAGGGCCTGGACGAGGAATATGTGACCGGCAATAACGATGCCGACGGCCCTTACCTGCTGCGCTGGCTGGAAAAGCGCGAGCCCGAGCTGCATGCCCGCTTTGGCGCGGATGTGCGCCAACGCCTGGTGGCCTGGGGCGGCAATTCCAGCGGCGTGAATGTGGCCAATATCGACAATCTGGGTATCGTGCACCCCGACACCATGTGGTGGCACCACGCCCTGGGCAGCGTACGTGAGCGCAAGTTTGCCGATATCTGGCAGGATACCAGCGACCCGCTGATGGCCGGCTTGAAAGCCAAGCCGCGTAGGGTGAGCGGGCGTTGCGCGCAGTGTTCGCAGTTTGACATTTGCGGCGGCAACACCCGCGTGCGCGCGCAGCAATTGACGGGTGACGCCTGGTCCGAAGACCCGGGCTGCTATTTGCAGGATGAGGAAATCGGCGTGGTGTCCGCGCCAGCGGCACCGGACGCGGCCAAGGGCGTGGCGCGGGTGATCCGACTGGAGGTGGAACGTGCGTAATTCCATGCGGGGTTTGACGGCGCTGGTGGCGTGGTCCTTGTTGTCACTGGCTGCCGTGGCACAGACGGCACCTGCCACCATCGATGCGGGCGCCCTTTTCCAGCAGCATTGCGCAAGCTGCCACGGCGCGCAGCGCACCGGGATCATGGGGCCGGCGCTGTTGCCCGAGAGTCTGGAGCGCCTGCGCAAGCCCGAAGCGCTGAAGGTCATCGCTGCGGGTCGGCCGGCGACGCAGATGCCGGCCTTCCGGGACACGCTCAAGGGTGACGAAATTGCCGCACTGGCGCAATGGATCTACACCCCTGTGGAGCCGGCGCCGCGCTGGGCCGAGTCCGACATACTGGCCTCACATGTGCTGCTGGCGGACGCGACCAAGCTGCCGTCCAAGCCCTCGTGGAGCGCCGACCCCATGAACCTGTTCGTGGTGGTGGAGGGCGGCGACCACCATGTGTCGCTGGTCGATGGCGACCGGTTCGAGCGTATCCACCGTTTTCCCAGCCGCTATGCCTTGCACGGGGGCCCCAAGTTCACGCCCGATGGTCGCTTCGTGTTTTTCGGCTCGCGTGACGGCTGGATCACCAAATACGATCTGTGGAACCTGACGGTGATTGCCGAAGTGCGTGCCGGCCTGAACATGCGCAATGTCGCCGTCAGCGGCGATGGAAAATGGGTGATGGCGGCCAACTATTTGCCGCACAGCGTGGTGCTGTTCGATGCGAACCTGAACCTGGTCAAGACTATCCCGGCCACTACGCAGGATGGCAAGTCCAGTTCGCGCGTCTCGGCCGTGTACGACGCTGCACCGCGCAACAGCTTTGTCGTGGCGCTCAAGGACATTGCCGAGCTGTGGGAGATCAGCTATGACCCCACCGCCAAGGCGGGTTTCCAGAACGTGCGGCGCACGCTGCTGGACGAGCCGTTGGACGACTTCTTTTTTGACCAGGGATACCAGCACGTGTTGGGCGCGACACGCCCGAAGACCGACGGCCAGCCCAGCGCGCAGGTGGTGAACCTGGACGCGCAGCGCAAGATCGCAGAGTTGCCGATTGCCGGCATGCCCCATCTGGGCTCCGGCATCACCTGGGCCTGGAACGGCACCACGGTGTTGGCCAGTCCCAACCTCAAGGGCAATGCGATTGACGTCATCGACATGCAGAGTTGGAAGCTGATACGCACCATTGCGGTACCCGGCCCGGGCTTCTTCATGCGCAGCCACGAAAACAGCCGCTATGCCTGGACCGATTCGATGATGAGCCCCACCGCGAAAGACACCTTGACGCTGATCGACAAAGCCACGCTGGAGCCGGTCGCCCAGGTGCGCGAGCCCGGCAAGACGCTGGCCCATATCGAGTTCACCAAGGATGGCCGCTATGCCCTGGCCAGTGTGTGGGAAATGGACGGTGCGCTGGTGGTGTATGACGCGCAGACGCTGAAGGAAGTCAAGCGGCTGCCGATGAGCAAGCCGGTTGGCAAATACAACGTCTGGAACAAGATCAGCCGCTCGGAAGGAACGTCGCACTAGAGTCCAAAGTGCAAGCGTCTGATGAAATGAGGTTGACGAGCCTTGACCCCAGCACTGGCTCCACAGTTAGGGCTGCTTGGTTCCCCACCTGACCCGGTTGGCCGCTTCACCATGTGGGAAGGCCCGTCAGCCTCAATTGTACCCACTTGCGCGGCCTCTCACAGCGGTGTCGGGCTGCTGGGGGTGCCTTTGATGGACGAAAAACGGAATCCGTTGCGACCGGCTGCCTTGGCGTCGTACATGGCGTGGTCGGCACGGGCCATGAGTTCTGCCGCCGTTCGGCCATCGTCGGGGAACTGGCTGATCCCGATGCTGAAGCCGACCTGCAGTTCCTGACCGTTGTGGAGTATGGGAGAGCGGACACTTTCCAGCAGCTTTTCAGCAATGGCGGTGATGTCTTCGCGGTGTGCCGGGTTGTCCAGCAGCACCACAAATTCGTCTCCCCCCATGCGTGCGACGGCATCGGCTTTGCGGGTGGTTGCATTCAGGCGCAGCGCCACGATTTTGAGGACTGCATCGCCGCCATCGTGGCCCCAACGGTCGTTGATGGTCTTGAAATTGTCGACATCAATGAACAGCAGCGCAAAACGTTGCTTGCTGCGCTGCGCGCGGGCCACTGCATGGTCCAGTCGCTCCTGAAACGCGCGCCGGTTGGGCAGGCCGGTCAGCGCGTCGTGGCGGGCCAGGTGTTCAAGTTCCAGGCGATTCTCATGCAGCGCGGCGAGTTGCTGACGGATTTCGTTTTGCATCGTGTCAAAGCTGCGGGCCAGGACACCAATCTCATCCTGCCTGTCGATGGCCAGCTTGGCCACCTGGTGCCCATTGGCGAAGCGCTGGACAGCCGTGCTCATCGAGTTGATGGGGCGTGTAACCGCACGCGCCACGATCGCCGCCAGCAGAACTGAGGCAACGCCCAGACCGATGACCAGTTGCAATATGACCCCTCCCAGTCGATCGGCCTGTTCGAGCACGAGCGCCAGTGGCTGTGCCAGCCCCACGATGAGGCGGTCCTCGTCGCTGCTGATCTTGATGACGCGACCAACAAATGCCGCCACGACAGGCGCGTTGGCGTATCTGCCTGTCTGCACCTCGGTCACCACGCTGGTGGCGCGGCCCTCCATCAGCGCGGCGGTCGCTTCAAATTCGTCTTGCACGAACACGCGTCGGCCCTTGTCAAAACCAAAGGCCTGTGACGGGTCTGGATGGACGACGTAGTCACCATTGCGATTCGCCAAGAACAACTGGTAGTCCTTCGGCAGATCCGCCCTCAGGGAGGCAAAGACACCATTGAGGTCAAGATTGATGACGACGACCCCTACGGTCTTGCCTTGTGGGTCCTGGATGGGCGTGGCCAGTATGACGGAGGGCTGATCCAGCCCCGCATGTGCGCCTCGCTCGTGGTTGATGACCAGGCGCGACAGGAAGGTTGCACCAGCGGCCAGTTTCAATGTGCTGGAGACATAGGAGAAATGGCCTTTCTCCTGCAAATCGTCTCCGCGGACCCGCACCATGCGATCCTCCGCGCGATCGACGCGCACCCGCTCCAGCCCGTTATCACTGGCAGAAATGAGCCGGACCTGAAAGTAGCTTGGATTGGCAAGCATCACTTGCTCCATTAGCGTGCCCATTTGGTCTTCGTCCGCCAGCGATCGGCCCAGAGCCGCCGATGCCGCCGCTGGGTGGCCGGCGAGCAGCTGCAAGTTGCGCGAAACCTCCTCGCGGCTCAGGGTGATGCGCCGGGTCAATACTTTGGTCGTCGTCAGCAGCTCGGCCTTGGCAGACGCCACCAGCAGGCTGCGGCTGGCCTGGTAGGCATAAAAACCTGTGACACCCGACGCCAGGACACCGACTGTCGCCAATAGCAGCCCGAGTTTGACCGCGATGCCGAGTTTCATGGGGCCAGGACTTTCTTGGCACGGTCACCCGAAAGAATACGCTCCCACAGCATGCTTCTGCGTTCAACATCTTCAACGGGTTCCAGCCATTGAAGCCGGTCCTGGTGGCGCAAAGTCTGCGACTCGGTGGTGGTGTTGGCCAGGCCCTGACGCGTGACCAGCGCGTTTGAGGGCTGGGGTTCCAAAAGGTAGTCAATCCAGGCGTGTGCAAGTTTCGCGTTTCGGTTGCTGCGGGTAATTGCCCAGCAATCGAGCCAGGCCAGAGCTCCTTCTTTTGGCATCGCGTAGCCAATTTCCAGTCCTGCAGCTTTCAACAATTGGACTTGCTGGGAACCGTAGTTGGCAAACATCAATGCCGTGCCACCTGCTTTGAACATCTCCACCGATTCTTCAGGCTGGCTGTAAAAACCTTGCGCGTTGCGACGCAGGGAGATCAACTGCTCGACGGCAGCCGGCCATTCCTTGCTGTCGATTCGAAAGGGCGTCGTATCCCCCAGCACCTGCGCCGCAAGTGAAAAATTGTGCGTGCCTCCGTTGTACAGCAGTACCTTGCCCCGGTAGCGGGGATCCCACAGGGCGCGTATGGATGTGGGTGGCTCTTTGAATTGCTTTCGGTCGTAGATCAACCCCATTTCCGCATAGGTGTAGGGAATGGCAAATACCTTTTTGTCATGCACCAGGCCCGGTATGGCCCTGAGGTCTTTGAAACGCGGCAACTGCGTCGCGATATTGGGTATGGCACCGGTGTTGACGGGAACCACGAGTCCCGCCTGGATGTATCGCTGCAGTTCGGCGGTGTTGACGGCAAAAACGTCAAAGTCTTCTGCCTTGTTCTTGCTGAGTTTTTGCCACATGACTTCATCGGAGTCGATGAAGGTGACCTCCACCCTGCTGCCCGTGCGCTGTTCAAAAACCTTGACCAGATCGGGGTCCGCATATCCTGGCCAGGTGAGTACCCGCAACTTGTCCTGCGCCAGCGCACTGGCGCTCGCAGGCACGATCAGGGCGATGACCAAGCCACGAACCAGACGGAAGAAGCGGGAAAAGACGGGCGCCATGTCGGTCATATCGACAAAAAATGAACCTGACTTCAGTCTATAGCAAGGGCGGCCCGTTGCCCAGAGGGCTTTCGTCCAGTGGCGTGGGCTACTGCCATTTAGAATCGCTGCATGTCCTACCTCGTGCTCGCCCGCAAGTACCGCCCCCGCAATTTCACCGAAATGGTGGGGCAGGACCATGTTGTGCAAGCACTGACCAATGCGCTGACGACCCAGCGCCTGCACCATGCCTACCTGTTTACCGGTACGCGCGGCGTGGGCAAGACCACGGTGTCCCGCATTTTGGCCAAGTCGTTGAACTGCCAGGGCCCGGATGGAACCGGTGGAATCACCGCTACCCCTTGCGGCGTCTGTCAGGCGTGCTCTGATATTGATAGCGGACGGTTTGTCGACTACACCGAGCTGGATGCCGCCTCCAACCGCGGTGTGGACGAGGTGCAGGCCCTGCTGGAGCAGGCGGTCTACAAGCCGGTGCAGGGGCGCTTCAAGGTCTTCATGATCGACGAGGTGCACATGCTGACCAACACCGCCTTCAACGCCATGTTGAAGACGCTGGAAGAGCCGCCCGAATACCTGAAATTTGTACTGGCAACAACCGACCCGCAGAAAGTGCCGGTTACCGTGCTGTCGCGCTGCCTGCAGTTCAACCTGCGGCCCATGGCGCCCGAGACCATCCGCGAGCACCTGGCCCGGGTGCTGGACGTGGAGCAGGTCAGCTCTGATGCGCAGGCCCTGCGCCTGTTGGCCCGCGCGGCGCGCGGCTCCATGCGCGATGCGCTATCGCTCACCGACCAGGCCATTGCCTTTGGCTCCGGCCAGTTGCAGGAAGCCACGGTGCGCCAGATGCTGGGCAGCGTGGATCGCTCCTATGTGTTCCGCCTGATCGAGGCGCTGGCTTTGGGCGATGGCAAGACCGTGGTCGAGACCTCCGAGACGCTGCGCCTGAACGGCCTGAGCGCCGCCTCTACGCTGGAAGAAATGGCCACCGTGCTGCAACGCATGGCGGTGGTGCAGGCCATGGGTGGTGCCGCCGATGACGACAGCGATCCCGAGGCCGCCGACACCGCGCGCCTGGCTGCCATGATGCCGGTCGACGAGACCCAGTTGCTGTACAGCATCTGCCTGCATGGCCGCGCCGACCTGGGCCTGGCGCCCGACGAATACGCCGCGCTGACCATGGTGCTGCTGCGACTGCTGGCGTTCAAGCCCCAAGGCGCTGCGGCACTGGCTGAAAAAAAAACTCTAAATAGGGCTGCGACGGCGCCCGTCCAACCGGCTGGACCCGCCCTGGTTGCTGCCCCAGCGGTGGCTGTGGCGCCCACTCCAGTGACCAAGCCTCCAGTAATGGCGCAGCCGGCACCCGCCAGCACCAGAACGCCAGTCGTGCAACCCTGGGAGGATGATCCCCAGGTGCCGGCCGCTGAGCCGCCCCCGGGCCAGCAGTTGGTCGTGCGGGAGTCTGCCAGACCCGGCGCGCATTCCGAGACGGCCGACGCGGCGATGGATGCGGAATTTCTCGATGAGTTGGAGTTAAATGAGCCGGTAGCCCTCGTGGAACGGACACAACCTGCTACGAAAGTTGTAGCGGTTCCGGTGCGCACGCAGGCTGAATCGCGCTCCGATGTGACGACGCAGCAGGGTGCGCCGGTGCTGCTGCCTACCGAAGAGGGCGACTTCTGGCACGCCACCGTGCAACAGCTGATCAAGGCGGAGGCCATCAACGCCATGGTGCGGGAACTGGCCCTGCAGTCCCAACTGGTGGCGCGCGACACCGACCAGTGGATTCTGCGGGTCGAGCGCGAGTCGCTGAACCAGAGTGGCAGCCGCGACCGTCTGACGGCTGCTTTGCAGAATGCCGGTTTTGCGGTCAAGCTGGTGGTGGAAATTGGTCGCGTGACCGACTGCCCGGCGCGGCGCAACACGGCGGCGTCGGCCGAGAAGCTACTGGCCGCGGAGAAGATTATTTTTGACGCACCGTTTGTGCAGGCCATGATGCGGGACTTTGGCGCGAAAATCGTGCCGGGCTCTATCAAGCCTCTTTAGTCAGTTGGGTCAGGGCACATTTGCTGCGCAAAGTGGTCTGACTCGCAAAGTCAGTTTAATTAGTTGGGGTCAGAGCACATTTGCTGCGCAAAGTGGTCTGACCCACAAAGTGTCACAACCTAAAAGGAAAATCATGTTCAACAAAGGACAACTCGCCGGCCTGATGAAGCAAGCCCAGGCCATGCAGGACAACATGAAAAAAGCCCAGGACGAGTTGGGCAATATCGAGGTAACCGGTGAGTCCGGTGCCGGACTGGTCAAGGTCACCATGACCTGTAAGCACGATGTCAAGCGCGTCACCATCGACCCCAGCCTGCTGGCTGAGGACAAGGACATGCTGGAGGACCTGGTGGCCGCGGCATTCAACGCGGCGGTTCGCAAGGCAGAAGATACGTCCAGCGAAAAGATGGGCAAGCTCACTGCAGGCATGCCCGGATTGCCCGGTGGCATGAAATTCCCGTTTTGATGCATTGACGCGTGGCGGATTCCAACTCACTGGACATGCTGATCCAGGCGCTCAAGCGCCTGCCGGGCGTGGGTATCAAGTCAGCCCAGCGCATGGCGTTTCACTTGTTGCAGCACGACCGGGGCGGGGCCCAGGCACTTGCGCGGGCGCTGGAGCAGGCAGTGGGCAATACCAGGCACTGCGAGCGCTGCCACACGTTTACCGAAGGCGCGGTGTGTGCTACCTGCCTGGACCCGCGGCGTGACCACAGCAAGTTGTGCGTAGTGGAGACTCCGGCCGATCAATCGGCACTGGAGCGCACCGGGGCATACCGTGGACTGTATTTTGTGCTGATGGGCAAACTCAGCCCCCTCGACGGGATTGGCCCGCATGACATCGGCTTGAAAAAGCTGTTTGATCGCGCGCTCGACGGTGAGGTGCAAGAGCTCATCCTGGCCACCAATTTCACGGCCGAGGGCGAGGCCACGGCGCATGTGATCAGCGAAGCACTGAAGGCGCGCGGCCTCGGTGTGACCCGCCTGGCACGTGGCGTGCCTGCCGGCAGTGAACTCGAATATGTAGACCTGGGCACGATTGCCCATGCCCTGGTCGATCGACGCTAGTCAAACCAAAGTTTTTTTGTTCATGCAATACGTACATTTCACACTCGCCTACTGGTGCCTGCTGGTGGCCGCACTGTTGCCCATTGGCTGTGCGGGCTTGGCCAAGTCGGGCATGTTTGGCAAGCCGCGCCGTGAAGGCGGCTACGACAACGAAAATCCGCGCGCCTGGCTGGCCCGGCAGAAAGACTGGCGCGGCCGTGCCAATGCGGCACAGGCCAATAGTTTTGAGGCGCTGCCATTCTTCATGGCTGCGGTCATCATTGCCCACCAGTTGGGTGCACAGCAGGGGCGGCTCGACATCCTGGCGTTCATGTTTGTGGTGTTGCGCATCCTGTACATCATGATGTACGTTGCCGGCATGGCCAATGTGCGCAGCATCGTCTGGACCGCCGCTCTCGCCGTCAACGTCGCCATCCTGTTTATTGGCTACCGCTAGGCGGTCGCTCCACAAGGCGCCGTTCGGTCCAAAAGCCTTATCGTTTCGCCACCCGGGTAGCGGGTGCACGGCCCTTTGCGGCCCCCCGATTGGGCGCCGCCTTGCGGGACGCAGACCGTGTGCCAGTGTTGCTGCGCTTGGACGGTGCAGGGGCCAGAAACACGACGACTTGCTGTCCCGGTTTGAAGTTTGCGGACATGCCCACTTTGTTCCACTGTGCTACCTGATCGGCATTGACTCGGTATTTGCGGGCGATTGTGGCCACATTTTCCCCCTTGCCAGCCTTGACCAGCGTCCTTTTGAGCACGACCTCCGGTGCCAGTGATAGCTGCCCGTTGTCCGCCACTTTGACGGCGACATCCTGGAGCATGGTGTTGGAGCGAGGTACCAGCAGCGACGACCCGGCCTTGATCACGACCCGCGGTGGAATGGCATTGACCGCGCGAAACTCTCCTTCGCTCATGCCCACGCGCTTGGCGGCATCCGCTGGTCGCATCGTAGTGGGTGCCACCCAGACAGTCCAGCTGGCTAGGCGCCCGCCGCCGTAAGACTCCAGGTTGCTCTGGAATACTTCGGCATTGTCCCAGGGCAGCAAGACCTGTGGGGTGCCGGCCGCCATGATGACCGGGCGGTTAATGGATGGATTGAGCGCCTTGAAGTCTTCCAGGGGAACTTCAGCCAGTCGGGCCGCCAGCGCCACGTCGATATCGCGGCGTATGGTGACCGACTGGAAGTAGGGATGGTTCTCGATCACGGGCAGTTTGGAGTTGAACAATTCCGGGCGGCCAACGATGTTCTTGACGGCTTGCAGCTTGGGCACATACAGCCGTGTCTCCATCGGCATGTTCAGGTCCAGATAGCCCTGGGGTTGTCCTGCGCGCTGGTTCTTGGCAATGGCGCGGCCCACGCTGCCTTCTCCCCAGTTGTAGGCAGCGAGTGCAAGGTGCCAATCGCCAAACATGCCGTGGAGTTTTTGCAAATAGTCCAGCGCCGCGCGGGTGGAGGCCAGTACATCGCGCCGGTCGTCCCGGAAGGCATTCTGTTTGAGTTCAAAGTATTTGCCGGTGGCGGGCATGAATTGCCACATGCCAGCGGCTTTGGCACCCGAGACGGCCTGGGGGTTGAACGCGCTCTCGATGAAGGGCAGCAGCGCCAGTTCAGTTGGCATGTTACGCAGTTCCAGTTCTTCAACGATATGGAAAAGATACTTCTTGGACCGCTCGGTCATGCGAAAGATGTAGTCGGGGCGCGTGGCATACCACTGCTCTCGGTCACGCACCAGGTCGCTGTCCAGGTCCGGCATGGCGTAGCCCCGGCGAATGCGGTCCCACAGATCAACCGGCGCTGCCAGGGGAACCACGGTTCGGGATGAGGTGAGTTGGGCATTGATGGGTGCGAGTGGCGGATGGCTGCCGTACGCGCCGCTCGTATCGGAACGGCCGGCGGGCTGCGTACGCGTTCCCATTTCTTGGCTGGGCCGCAAGGTGATCCCGGTCCCGTCACCGGCCGCGGCGCTGCTGCTGGTGGGCGGGGTCGTGGTGCACGCAGTCAGCAATGCGAGGACACACAGGGAGCAGAGTTTGATGACATTCATCGGTATTGGTTTTTCCATTGGCGCAGCGTGGCAAACGCTCCGTTGAGAGCGAGGCCTGCCGCGTCAAACCGGGCGGCCGATGCGACGATCGTCGGTTGGTCACTGCGCAAGAATGGATTGATCTGGCGTTCTGTCGCGATGCTGGATGGCAGTGTGGGTTGATTTTGCATGCGCAGGGCTTCGCAGGCGGCGTGGTACGCCACGAGACGTGGGTTGTCGGGCTCCACCTCCAGGGCAAACTTCAGGTTGCTCAGGGTGTATTCGTGGGCACAGCATACGCGAGTCGGGCCCGGCAAGGCGCCCAGAGTGGATAGCGACGCCAGCATTTGCTGTGCGGTGCCTTCAAAGAGTCGGCCACAGCCGCCACTGAACAGGGTGTCGCCACAGAAAAGAACCGGTGCCTCGCCGTCGATCTCGCAAAAATAGGCGATATGGCCCGCCGTGTGACCGGGTACATCCAGCACCTGGAACTTCAGACCCAGGAGTTCTGTGGTGTCGCCGCCACGCAGCCGTCGAATGGGCTCGGGCATGGGTTCAAGGGCGGGACCCAGTACGGACGCACCGGTGGCTTCGCGCAGCGCAGCAACCCCTCCAGTGTGGTCGCCATGATGGTGCGTGACTAAAATGCCCTGCAGTTGCACGCCCTCGTGTTGCAAAGCCTGAAGAACCGGCTGCGCGTCGCCTGGGTCTACTACCAACGCCCTGTGCCCATCGTGGAGCATCCAGATGTAGTTGTCGTCAAATGCGGGTAGCGGTATTAACTTCATGAGCAAACAAATTATAGGTATGCATGACTGGTTCCAGACTCCTGCCGGGCGTTACCTGCTGGACTGGGAGCGCTTGCGCGTGGATGCCGCCGTGGTCGACATCTTTGGCTACCATGCCCTGCAGCTGGGTGTTCCGGAGCTGGACGGTCTGCAGGCCAACCGCATGCCCCACCAATGGCTGGCGACTGAGCAATCGCCTGATGTTGCTCTGGGCCCTGTCAAGCAGCCAGCACTCCTGTGCGATTTTTCGGCGTTGCCGTTTCCGGCCAGCAGTCTGGACCTGGTACTGTTGCCGCACACTCTGGAGTTCAGTTCGGATCCGCATACCGCATTGCGGGAGGTGGAGCGCGTGTTGGTGCCAGAGGGGCGGGTGGTCATTTGCGGACTGAACCCTGCAAGTTTGTGGGGCTTGGCGCAAAAGCGGGGCCATCTCTATCGCAGGCTCGGCTTTGGCAACCTGTTTTTGCCAGATGGCGGCGAGTTCATTGGCTATTGGCGGCTGCGAGACTGGCTGCGCCTGCTGGGGTTTGAAGTCGAGGTGGGTGACTTTGGGTGCTACCGTCCTGGGGTGGCCAGCGAGAAATGGCTCCATAGGATGGAGTGGATGGACAAAGCGGGTGCGCGCTGGTGGCCCATATTTGGCGCAGCGTATTTCCTGGTGGCCGTCAAGCGGGTTCGCGGCGTGCGCCTGATGGGGCCGGCATGGAAAACAGTCCCGGCGAGCGCCGGCAAGTCGGTGTCGGTGGCCAATCGCACGCATGACAATTGATTTATCTGCAATGGAGACAAACGTTTGAACGAAGTTGTGATCTACACGGATGGCGCGTGCAAAGGCAATCCAGGCCCTGGTGGCTGGGGGGCTTTATTGCGCTCACCCGATGGTTCCGAAAAAGAACTCTTTGGCGGGGAAATGGGAACTACCAATAACCGCATGGAAATGACGGCCGTGATCCAGGCGCTGCTCGCACTGAAGCGGCCCTGTGCAGTGACCCTGCACCTGGACAGTCAATACGTTCTCAAAGGCATCACCGAATGGCTGGCGGGCTGGAAAGCCAAAGGCTGGAAGACCGCTGCCAAACAGCCGGTCAAAAATGTCGACCTGTGGCAGCAGCTTGACCAGCTGGTGGCCCAGAGCGGGCACCAGATAGACTGGCGCTGGGTCAAGGGCCATGCGGGGGACCCCGGAAACGAGCGTGCCGATGCGTTGGCCAACCGGGGGGTCGAGGTGGCGCTGAGGCGGTAGTGTTGCGGTCTTAAAGTTATGCAAAGTATCCGGGCGGGGTACCGCCCCACGGGGTTGGCCGCTGATAATCAGTTTTCACCATGAATAAAAAAGCTTTTTCAACCCATTTCTCCCTGGGTGCCATTGTGGCGGCCTTGTTATTGGCCGCGTGTGGAGACAGAGTCGATCCTGCACCCGCCGCGGCCGCCAGCGCCGCCAGTGCGCCAGCATCGGCGGCACGTGGGCCGGGGCAACCGGTTTCGGTGACCACCTCGGTTGCCGTTGAACGGGATTTTGAGGTGGCACTGGAAGCCATAGGAACGGTCACACCGCTGTCCAGCGTGGACGTCAAGCCGCAGACCAACAGTCTGGTTACCCGGGTGCACGTGAAGGAAGGACAGTTTGTCAAAGCCGGAGAGCTCCTGTTTACGCTCGACGCGCGCCCGGATGAGGCCAATCTTGCAAAAGTCCGGGCCCAAATGGTGAAAGACCAGGCCGTGCTGACCGATGCACAGCGTCAACTGGCGCGTAGCCGCGACCTGATGGCCCAGGGATTCATTTCTCAGGGCGCCCTGGACTCGAGCCAGGCCCAGGTGGATGCACAGTTGGCCAATCTGGTTGCCGACCGTGCGGCGCTCGACGCGGCACAGCTGGCACTGTCCTACAACAGTGTGCGCGCCGCTGGCGCCGGGCGCCTGGGCGCCGTCAATGTCTTTCCGGGTACCGTCGTGCAGGCCAACCAGACCGTGCTCGTCACCATCACCCAGTTGGACCCTATCAATATCAGTTTCAGCCTGCCACAGCGCAATCTGGATGCCGTGCTGGCCGGTTTGAAATCGGGTGGCGCGGTAGTCAATGCCAAACTGGGCGACGCGAAAAACAGTATCAGTGGTCGCTTGCAGTTTGTGGACAACGCGGTGGACGCTGCGACCGGAACCATCAAGGTCAGAGCCCGTTTTGAGAACCGCGAGGCCAAACTCTGGCCCGGAGCCTTTGTAAAAATTGCGCTGGTGTCCCAAACCTTGAAGGGTGCCGTCGTGATTCCGACGACGGCCATTATCCAGAGCGCACGCGGGTCCATTGTTTATCTCTCGGACAAGGGCAGGGCCGTTTTGCGTCCGGTCAAAGTGCTGGCGTCGGAAGGTGAGCTTTCTGCGGTGAGTGGTATCGCGGCGGGGGACAAAGTTGTTGTCGAGGGCCGCCAGAACTTGCGTCCCGACGCCCCGCTGGCTGAGCGCTCGGCGAGCCCCGCGTCTGCTGTGCGCCCAGCCTCTTCTGCCGCATCTGCTGCATCAGCTGCATCATGAATCTCTCGGAGCTCTTCATTCGCCGTCCAGTAATGACGGTTTTGCTGAATGTTGCAATCGTGCTGGCTGGCGTGATTGGGTATCGGAGCATTCCCGTTGCAGCCTTGCCCAGCTACGATACGCCCGTTATCAATGTGGGCGCATCCTTGCCGGGAGCCAATCCCGAGACGATGGCGACATCCGTCGCTTTGCCGCTGGAGAAGCAGTTTCAGACAATCCCGGGGTTGGCGGTGATCAGCTCGACCAGCACCTTGGGCAGTACCTCTTTGACCCTGGAATTCGAGGAAGGACGCAATATTGATGGCGCTGCGCTTGACGTGCAGGCCGCCTTGTTGCGTGCGCAGCGCTCTCTGCCGCAGGACATGACCCAGCTGCCCGCATATCGCAAAGTCAATCCGGCGGATGCGCCAATATTGCTGGTGGCTTTGACGTCGCCGTCGATGCCACTGTCGGACCTGCAGGATTACGCTGAACATCTGATATCACCCACGCTCTCAACGATTGATGGGGTCGCCCAGGTCAATATCTTTGGTTCCAAGCGTTTTGCGGTGCGCGTACGCGTTCAGCCCGAGTCGCTTGCAGCGCGCAACATCAGTCTTGAAGAATTGTCTGCAGCTTTGCGCTCGGCCAATGTCAACACCCCGGTGGGGACGCTGGAAGGCACCAAGCAATTGTTGACGCTGCAGGCCAACAAGCAGCTACGCAATGCGGCTGAATTTTCGGACTTGATTGTGGCCAGCCGCAATGGCATTGCCGTGCGGCTGAAGGATGTTGCCCAGGTAGAAGACAGTGTTGAAACCGTCAAGTCCTACGCGAACCTGAACGGAGAAGCTTCCATCACGTTGGCGATTTTGCGCCAACCCGGTGCCAATACGGTGCGGGTGGTGGACGCCGTCAAACTGGCCATGCCCAAGCTCAAGGAGCAGATGCCCCAGTCGGTCAATATGACGCCTGTCAATGACCGTTCGGTGTCGGTGCGCGAGGCGCTGCACGACGTATCCCTGACGCTGATCGGTACGATCGCCTTGGTGGTCTTGGTGATCTTTCTGTTTCTGCGCCGCTTCGTGGCGACCGCGATTCCCACGCTATCGCTACCTGTTTCATTGATTGGAGCAGTTGCACTGTTGTGGGGCATGAAGTACAGCCTTGACAACGTATCGCTGCTGGGGCTGACCTTGGCGGTCGGGCTGGTGGTGGACGATGCGATCGTGATGCTGGAAAACATCATGCGCCATGTCGAGAACGGGGAAGAGCCGTTCAATGCAGCGCTTCGCGGATCCCGTGAAGTCGGCTTTACGATTATTTCCATCTCCACTTCATTGATTGCGGTCTTCATCCCCATATTCTTCATGCCGGGCGTGATCGGACTGTTGTTTCACGAATTCGCGGTGGTGGTGGGTTTGTCGATCCTGGTATCTGCATTCGTATCGTTAACCCTGGTTCCAATGTTGGCCAGTCGTTTCTTGAGCGCTGAACCCCACGAGAAGAAACACAGCTTTCTGATTAATTTTTTTGAAAGAGGGTTCAACGCGACACTACAGGCCTATGGCCGATCACTCGACGTTGCATTGGCGCACCGCAAGATCGTGTTGGGTGTTGCGTTTGTTACGCTAGTGGGTACCGCATGGCTCTTCAATGTCATTCCCAAAGGGTTTTTTCCAGAAGAAGACATTGGCCAGATTACGGTAACAACCGAAGCGGCAGAAGATACCTCCTTCTCTGAAATGGTGCGGCTTCAGGAGCGTGCAGCAGCCGCAATCCGCGCGGATGCCAATGTCTTTGCGGTGAGTTCTTTTAATGGCGGCAGCGGCGCGCAGAATACCGGTCGCATGTTCATTACCCTGAAGCCGCGGGACCAGCGTTTGCCGATGAAGCAGGTGGTTGAGGGGTTGCGGCGCAAACTGCGTGATGTCACCGGCATCAGCGTGTTCATGCGTCCGATTCAGAATCTGCAGCTCGGTGGTCGACCCAGCAAGGCGCAGTACCAATACATTCTGCAGAGTGTCCGGGCCGATGAATTGAACGAATGGGCCGGCAAGTTGCAGGATAAACTGCGGGCTGATCCTCTCTTTCGGGATGTCACAAGCGATGCGCAGTTGCGAGGCCTGCAGGCGCAACTCGACATAGATCGGGATCGGGCCAACTCGTTGGGAATTTCGATTGACTCCATTCGCACTGCGCTTTTTGGCGCGTTTGGCGAGCGCCAGGTGTCCACCATCTATTTGCCCACCGATAGCTACCAGGTGATCCTGGAACTGGCGACGGAGTCCAAACTCGATGAGAGCGCAATCAACAATATCTACGTGCGTGCCTCCACTGGTGCATTGGTACCACTTGCTTCGTTTACCAAGGTCAGGCGATCCGTTGGTCCAACTTCCATCAATCACGTGGGGCAATTGCAGGCAGTCACGGTTTCGTTCAACCTGGCGCCAGGCGCAGCGTTGGGCGACGCAACTGCCCGGATTGAGCGTGCCCGCACAGAGGTGAATTTACCGAGCTCGGTGATCACGAGTTACGGTGGCGAGGCAGCGGTTTTCAAGAGTTCACAAGGCAATCAGGCAGTTTTGATTGTTTCAGCCTTGTTGGTGATCTATGTGCTCTTGGGGGTGTTGTATGAGAGCTATATTCATCCGTTGACCATTCTTGCCGGGTTACCCTCTGCTGCAGTCGGTGCGCTTGCAACCTTGATGCTGTTTGGTCAGGACCTCACGGTGATTGCCATGATTGGCATCCTTTTGTTGATCGGTATCGTCAAGAAGAATGCCATCATGATGATTGACTTCGCGCTGGATGCCCAGCGGCACCATGGTATGACACCCGAACAGGCGATTCGCGAGGCCTGTGTTTTGCGGTTTCGCCCGATCATGATGACGACCCTGGCCGCCTTGATGGGCGCACTGCCCATCGCCGTTGGGTTAGGCGCTGGTGCCGAACTGCGTCAGCCCCTGGGATTGGCTGTCGTGGGAGGCCTGGTGTTCTCGCAGGCCGTCACGTTGTACATCACGCCGGTTATCTACCTGGCACTGGACCGATTCAGTGGGCATGGTCCTGTGACGACACCTGAGGCCATTGTTCCTTGAACCATTCGCATCAATCGCTGTATCGCTCCATGACATAGGTTCCCGGTGCTTTGCTCAGGGATGCAGTCCCGGGAAGCTTGCGTGCGGCCCGCGGTAAGGTCGATCGGGCTGCCAGCCAGTCGTGCCATGCGGGCCACCAGGAACCATCGCAATGCGATGTGTTGGCGATCCACTTGTCCGGCTCAATCCAAGGGCTATGGGCCAGCCGTGTGCCGATCTGGTAGCTTCGGTTGGGATGGCCGGGCTCAGAAATGATGCCCGCATTGTGGCCGCCACTGGTGAGCACAAACGTGATCTCGGAATTGCACAAGTGGTGCAATTTGTAAACAGACCGCCAGGGAGAAATGTGGTCGCGTTGTGTGCCGACCAGGAATACCGGTTGGTGGATGTCGCTCAGGGAGACCGTGTGGCCGTTGACACGGTAGCTACTGGTGGCCAGGGCGTTGTGCAGGTAGAGTGACGTGAGGTACTCGTGGTGCATGCGAGCGGGCATGCGGGTGGTGTCTGCATTCCATGCCATCAAATCGCTGGGTTGCTCCCGCTCTCCCATCAGGTATTCACGCATTTGCCGCGTCCATACCAAGTCACGCGAATGCAGGAATTGGAAGGAACCCGCCATCTGCTTGCCACTGAGGAAACCTTGCCCGCGCGTCATGTTGTCCAAGAGGCCAATTTGGCTTTCGTCTATAAAGAGGCCCAGTTCGCCGGGTTCCGAAAAGTCGGTCTGCGCGGCCAACAGTGTGAGGGTCTTGAGAGGCGGGAGCTGGCGACCGGTCTCGTTTCCACCGTCCCGAGCCAGCGTTGCTGCCGCGATGGACAGCAAAGTACCGCCCAGACAGTAGCCCATGGCATGCACCGGAGTGGTTTTTCCGTTGATTGCCCCGATGGCCTTCAGGGCATCAAATACGCCAAGATGCAGGTAGTCGTCCATGGTCAGTTGTGCGTCTTTAGCGTCGGGATTGTGCCAGGACAGCATAAAAACCGTGTGCCCCAAGGACACGAGATGACGCACCATGGAATTGTGTGGCGACAAATCCAGAATGTAGTATTTCATGATCCATGACGGGATGATGAAGACCGGTTCGGGATGCACTTTGGAAGTTTGGGGTGCGTAACGGATCAACTCCACCAGGCGGTTTCGGTAGACCACATCGCCAGGCGTTACTGCCACGTCGCGGCCTGGAACAAATCCTTTGACAGGGGTGCTGTCTGCAGGATCGGGCAGGTGCAGGGTGTCAGCCAGCCAGTGCTGCATTCCCTCGCGCAGGTGCGCCCCTTGCGTCGCAATTGCGTCCTGCAGCACGACTGGATTCGTGAGAAGCCAATTTGCAGGTGCCATCGCGCCAAGCCATTGCCGGGCAAAGAACTCGGTCTGCGCCGCATGGTGGGCCGTCATTCCTGGCACCGATGACGCTTCTTTCCAGAAAGTCTCGGCATTTCGAAAACCGCTTCGCATCCGGTTAAATGGCCAAGCTGACCATGCTTCATGGCGAAAGCGCGGGTCGTCGTCGGAAGTGCCGCTGCCGGTGTGGACTTCGTCACGTCCTTGAAACGTGTCTGCGGCCAGACGGGTGGCCAGGGCCGCGAGTTCCATCTGACGGCCCGGGGATGTCGTCAAGTGCCACGCCCAGTCTGCCATTGCCAATGCTATGGATACCGGCGAGAGTCCTCCTGTCAGCGGGGCCGCGGCATTGTGCAGCAGCCGGTCCAGGCGTTCGGTGGGCGACTCGCTGACCTGCGTTGCGCTGATGGGACTTGGAGTGGTTGGGGTTGGCATGGCGATACTTTGTGTTTGTTCACAAGCCATGAATAGCATTGGCTTGTGGACCTGCTGTCACCCCTGATTTTGCTAAGGACAGGGCAAGCCGCCATTGACACACATCAAAAGTTGGCAACGGGAACAGCCCACTCCGCCGGCCGCCATGCGGACCGTCAACACAGAGCGGTGCTTCTCAACCGCCTATGTAACTCATTTCGACCCGGCGCGCCCCACCTCCTGTGTCTGCGGGCATGGTGCTGCGCAGCGCTGAGTAGCGGTCTGTACGGGCGCTCCAGATATGGCCGATGGCGGAAGCCAGATTCTCGTCCGTGGCCTTGCCTCTGACCAGGCTTCGCAGGTCGTAGCCTTGGCTTGCAAAGAGGCACAGGTACAGTTGGCCTTCGGTGGAAATGCGGGCCCGGTTGCAGTCTCCGCAAAATGCCTGGGTCACGCTACTGATGACACCAATTTCTCCGGCCGATTGGTCATGCGTGCCCGCTACGTTCGCATACCCCCAACGCTGGGCCGTCTCACCCGGGCTGGAGGGCTCCAGGGCCACAAGCGGCAACACGGTTTGCAGGCGTTGGATGACTTCGGCAGATGGCACGACGTCGTCCATGCGCCAGCCATTGGTGGCGCCCACGTCCATGTATTCAATGAACCGCAGCACAATGCCGCTGCCCTTGAAATGGCGGGCCATGGGAATGATTTCCTGGTCATTGGTGCCACGCTTGACCACCATATTGACCTTGATCGGACCCAAGCCGGCTTCCTGTGCGGCATGAATGCCATCGAGCACATCGGCTACCGGGAAATCGACATCGTTCATGGCGCGAAAAACTGCGTCGTCCAGCCCGTCCAGGCTGACCGTTACGCGGTGCAACCCCGCTGCTTTCAGTGCGCGGGCCTTGCGGGCCAGCAGGGCGCCGTTGGTTGTCAGCGTCAGATCCAGCGGGTTGCCATCCGTGGTTCGCAGGGCCGCCAGCTTTTCAACCAGAACCTCAATGTTCTTGCGCAGCAGTGGCTCTCCACCGGTGAGCCGGATCTTTTGCACACCATGGTTCACGAATTGCTGTGCGATCCGGACAATCTCTTCAAACGACAACAGCGCGGAGTGCGGCAGGTATGCATAGTCCTTGTCAAAAACTTCCTTGGGCATGCAGTAGCTGCAGCGGAAATTGCAACGGTCGGTGACGCTGATGCGCAGATCGCGCAGATGGCGCCCCAGGGTGTCGCTCACACTGCCGGTGGCGGCCATTCGACTCGCAGGTAGCAAAGACGCAGGAGGCAAAGGGTTTGTGCCGGCGCGCAGATCGACCAGAGGAATAACTTTGGGGCTGAAACGTTCCGTCATGCTGGGTATTGTCCATAAAAAAGGCCCGCATGCTGCGGGCCTGGGTATACGAAGGCGGGACGGTTGCGCTTAGCCGCCGTGAATCTTCATCATCAAGGGAACGATCAGCAATGCCACGATGTTGATGATCTTGATCAGCGGGTTGATGGCAGGGCCAGCGGTGTCCTTGTAGGGGTCGCCCACGGTGTCGCCGGTCACGGCTGCCTTGTGGGTTTCAGAACCCTTGCCGCCGTGGTGGCCGTCTTCAATGTACTTCTTGGCATTGTCCCAGGCACCGCCACCGGTACACATGGAAATGGCCACAAACAGACCGGTCACGATGGTGCCCATCAGCAGGCCGCCCAAAGCGGCTGGTCCGAGAACCAGACCCACCAGAATCGGTGCCACGACGGGCAACAGACTCGGGATCATCATTTCCTTGATGGCAGCGGTGGTCAGCATGTCGACCGCGGTGTCGTACTCGGGCTTGCCCGTGCCGTCCATGATGCCCTTGATGTCGCGGAACTGGCGGCGCACTTCGACCACCACGGAACCCGCGGCGCGGCCCACGGCCTCCATCGCCATGGCACCAAACAGGTAGGGAATCAGGCCGCCGATGAACAACCCAATGATGACCATGGGGTTGCTCAGGTCAAAGGTGATGTGGCGTCCGTAGGCTTCCAGCTTGTGGGTGTAGTCGGCAAACAGCACCAGAGCCGCCAGACCGGCCGAGCCGATGGCATAACCTTTGGTAACGGCCTTGGTGGTATTGCCCACGGCGTCCAGCGGGTCGGTGATGTCACGCACGCTCTTTGGCATTTCAGACATTTCGGCAATACCGCCAGCGTTGTCGGTGATAGGGCCATAGGCGTCCAGGGCGACCACGATGCCGGCCATGCTGAGCATGGAGGTGGCCGCAATGGCAATGCCGTACAGGCCAGCCAAGGCAAACGCCGTGTAGATGGCCATGCAGACAAAAATCACGGGCCATGCGGTTGAGCGCATGGACACGCCCAAACCAGCAATGATGTTGGTGCCGTGGCCGGTGGTGGACGCTTGCGCGATGTGTTGCACCGGGCTGTACTGCGTGCCGGTGTAGAACTCGGTGATCCACACCAGGGCGGCGGTCAGTACCAGGCCAACGGCACAGGCACCAAACAACTTCATTTGTGCGCCGGTGCCGCCCAAGGCGTTGTCCGCAATCATGGACTGCGTGACAAAGTAGAACGCAATCAGCGACAACACACCCGCAACCGCCAGCCCCTTGTACAGGGCGGGCATGACGTTCTTCATGCCGGGTGAGGCCTTGACGAAGAAGCAGCCAATGATGGAGGCCACAATCGACACGGCGCCCAGAGCCAGCGGATAGACCACGGCGCTCATGCCGCCACCGGTGACAAGCAAGGCGCCCAGCACCATGGTGGCGATCAGCGTTACGGCATAGGTTTCAAACAGGTCAGCGGCCATGCCAGCGCAGTCACCGACGTTGTCGCCCACGTTGTCGGCAATCACGGCGGGGTTGCGGGGGTCATCTTCCGGAATGCCGGCTTCGACCTTGCCCACCAGGTCCGCACCCACGTCCGCGCCCTTGGTGAAAATGCCACCGCCCAGACGAGCAAATATGGAAATCAGCGAGGAGCCAAAGGCAAAACCAATCAGCGGGTTCAACATGGCGGCCATATTGCTGGCGGGCGTCAGGTTGCCGTTGCCGACCAGGAACCAGAAGAAACCGGTCACGCCCAGCAGGCCCAGGCCCACGACCAGCATGCCGGTGGTTGCGCCGCCACGAAACGCGACGTCCAGTGCGGGGCCGATGCCACGGGTGGCAGCCTGTGCGGTACGCACATTGGCGCGCACCGATACATTCATGCCGATGAAGCCGCAGGCGCCAGACAGTACTGCACCGACCACAAAGCCGATAGCGCTCAACTGGTCGAGAAACACACCGATCAGAATGGCCAGCACCACGCCCACCATCGCAATGGTTTTGTACTGGCGTGCCAGATAGGCCGCAGCACCGGTTTGAATCGCCGCTGCGATTTCCTGCATGCGTGCATTGCCTGCGTCTTGGGAAAGAATCCAGCTGCGTGCCCAGAAGCCGTAACCTACGGCAATGAACCCGCAAACAAGCGCCAGAATCAGCGCTGAGTTGCCTGTCATAAAAATCTCCTCTACTGTTGTTTCGCGAAGGAAGAGGCAACGCTAGTGATGCCTCCACTGCGTTGCTTCCTCTAAGCTCCAGCCCAGCAGAGCGGTACGGAGATGATTGGCCAACGCGCGGACTGTAACTTGAAAAAATGGGCTTTTTTGTCAGCGCAAGTGCTGAGTCAGTAAAATGAGGGTAAATACTGATCTGCGACAACATTTTTTATTAGCACAGAGAGCTCTCATGTCCCTTGACAACGTTACCCCCGGCAAAAACGCACCCGATGCATTCAACGTCATCATCGAAATTCCGATGAACGCAGATCCCATCAAATACGAAGTGGACAAGGCAACCGGCGCCATTTTTGTCGACCGTTTCATGAGTACCGCCATGCACTACCCGTCTAACTACGGTTACGTGCCCAAGACTATTTCAGGCGACGGTGATCCCGTGGACGTGCTCGTGATCACACCCGTGCCCCTGATTCCCGGCGTGGTGGTCACCTGCCGCGCCATCGGCATTCTGAAAATGGAAGACGAAGCTGGCATGGATGGCAAGGTGTTGGCCGTACCTGTCGACAAGGTGCTGTCCCTGTATTCACGCTGGCAAAAGCCCGAGGATTTGAGCCCCGCGCGCCTGAAGACGATTGCCCATTTCTTCGAGCACTACAAAGACCTGGAAGAAGGCAAATGGGTCAAAATTCTGGGCTGGGAAGGCCCGGAGTCTGCCCGCCAGGAAATTCTGGACGGTATCGCCAACTACAACAAGCAGACGGCCTGAGGCGGTCGGCTGAGTTCCCGGGTCTAGCGCCCGCTTTCGGGATAGACCATCCGCATCAGGCGCGAGTTGCGTTCAAACGGTTTCCACTGACCCAGGGGCTGGGCCAGTCGGTCGGCAATGGCCCACCACGCGCTGGGGTTCATACCCAGGCCAACGTGGCTGGCAAAAACCTCCAGGTTCTCGGTATGGGGGTTCTTCGCGCAAGGTGCCTGGATGCTGGCCGGCCAGGCTACCACCCCATCGGTTTTTGAAAAAATGGACGTGGTGGGAACCGGTGGGGCTACAGGCAGGTCGAAACGCTGCGTCGCTTGCGAAATGTCATGCCCGCTGGTCAATTCATACAGACGCCAGGCGTTGGTGCTTTTGTGGGAGCCCGCAAAGGGCGTTCCCAGTGTGATGACGCTGCGAACGCAATCGGGCAACTCCTTGGCGAGTTCACGGGCATAAATGCCGCCCAGACTCCAGCCGATCAAACTGACGCGTTGACCGCTGGCTGCACAGGTGTCCGCAATTTGTCGCTTGGCCGTGTCCAGAATGCCGGCGCGTGGTCCAAAGTTATGCCCCTGGTTCCATCCCGAGACGTCATATCCCAGGTTGCCCAGATAGCCGCGCAAGGGCAGAGTGGATCCATCGCTGGCCGACAGTCCCGGCAATACGATGACGGGATGGCCATCGCCAGCAGGTGCCCGCGCGAGGGCTGGCCAGCATGGCAGGATGGACCACAGTTCCCATGGCGCACGAAACTCCATGGCAATCAGGAAAGCGTTGGGTGCAGGGCTGTGGGTATCTGTGTCTGGCATGCGCACGTGGATCGTGGTGAGGGTGCGTCAACCATAGCAGGATTTGCGCTTGCTTGTCCGTATGGCTGGTGGCACACTGCTTGGCAATCGGGCGGACAACGGCGTGTATGATGGTTCGCAAAGCCTGCCTTGAGAGTGAAAGCCGGCCGTATCAGTTTAGGAATTCGCCATGCAAACCTCACCAATCTCTCCCACCTTCGAACCGAAAACCAAACCCGTTGTCGCAGTAGCTGTTGACTCCGGTCAGTACCTGACCCTGCGTTTGGGTGATGAGGACTATGCCATCGACATCATGCGCGTGCAGGAAATCCGGTCGTATGAAGAGCCGACGCGGATGGCAAACTCTCCCATTTTCATCAAGGGCGTCATCAACCTGCGTGGCGTGATTGTGCCGATTGTGGATTTGCGCATGAAGCTCAATATCTCCAAAGTGGAGTACAACGAGTTCACGGTGGTGATCATTCTCAACGTGCGCGGTTCCGTCATTGGGGCGGTTGTCGACGCGGTGTCCGATGTGGTGACGCTCGATGCCAAGAACATCAAAACCGCCCCGCAATTCGAATCGGCCATCGACTCCCGCTTTATCCTCGGCCTGGCACAGGTCGGCGAGCGCATGCTGATTGTGATGAATATGGAGGCGCTGCTGAACAATGCCGAACTTGGCATGGTTGGCGCAACCTAACCGCCATCAAGCTTTCGGGCTCTTCTTTTTAGCGGGTGGCCGACGGGCCGGGTGCGAACCGATGCCCAGCCCCGCCTCCAGTTCCAGTATGGCGTTGTGCGTGTAGTCCAGCATGCGTTGCAGGGCCGGCACCGAGCGGCGGCACGCGATGTAGCCAAATCCAAGCCGGTCGCCGTAGCCACTGATGGTGATGTTCAACGCCAGGTAATGCGTCGGGATGGAGACCGGGTACACCTCGTCGAGCTTCGCGCCATTGAGATACAGCGTTTCCCGGGGACCTGGAACATTGGAAATGACCAGATTGAACGGGGGATGCTTCTCCGAAGTCCCGGTCACCATGCCGACCCCCATCGGCGATATCGACGTAATGCCGTGGGCCATTTTTTGCAGCCGCGGCATTTTGGTCAGGCGGTCCTTGGCTTGTGATGTGGATTCCACGATCCGTTTGAGCCGCTTGACGGGGTCTGCAACGTGGGTTGCAAGACTGGCCAATATCAATGACACCTGGTTGCCCCCGGCATTGGTTTCACCATGCAGTGACACCGGTACCATCGCTACCAGCGGTTTTTTGGGCAACTTGTTTTGCGACAGCAAATACTCCCGCAAGGCGCCGGCACAGATCGCCAGACTGACGTCATTCACCGTTGCGCCCGCGGCTTCGCCGATGTGCTTGAGCCGGGACAGTGAATAGGACTGCGAAGCAAACCTTCGCGAGCCCGAAATTTCAACATTGAACGGCGTAGGCGGTGCCTGAAACGGCAGCGCCGTTGCGCTGTCGGCGTAGCCGGCGCGCACGATGTCCCACAGTCCGCTGCCGACACCGGGCAGTATTTCTTTTCCTGCCTTGGCGACATTGCTCAACTGCTGCAGCAAGCCCAGGGGCGCGGACTTGCGTCGGCCCGCCGGATGCTGGGTAAAGGGGATGGCCCAGGTTGGGGGCTTGTGTTCCGTGGCGTTGAGGCACATGGCATTGGCCGCCATGCGGGCGCCGGTGACACCATCCACCAGCGCATGGTGGATCTTGCTGTAGGTGGCAAACCGTCCCCCGGGCAGACCTTCGATCACATAGGTTTCCCATAGCGGGCGGTTGCGGTCCAGCAAGTTGCCGTGCAGCCGGGACACCATGGCCAGCAGCTCGCGGATGCGCCCGGGCTGCGGCAGGGCCAGATGGCGCAAGTGGTAGTCCAGCTCGAATTCCGTGTCTTCTTCCCAGTACCACAGGCCCATGCGCAAGATCGGGCGCAGATTGAAGGGCGCTACCGCCTGGGGGTACTTGCCCCATGCGGCCAGCAGTTTGCTGACGTAGTCGGGGCCGGAGCCGGGCGGGGGGGTATAGATGCTGAGTCCCGCCACGTGCATGGGCTGGTTACGGGTTTCCATCCACAGAAATGCCGAGTCGGTCGGGCTGAGTGCTTGCATGGTCTTTGAGGGATTTGTTGCGGCTGCCGTTGTGCATGAAGGGATAGCCGAAATGTACCCGCATTGCAGAGCACCTAATTGGTCGTTGCACGCACCATCGTGCGAAATCCCACATGACCGGTGGCCAGGTCACCTTCCTGTCCTTGGCGTGCACCTGGGCGATAGCGCATGCAATAGTTTGGAGCGCAGAGGTAAGAGCCGCCCTTGATGACATATTGGCTGGAAAGGCTGTCGGGTCGTGTGACTACCTGGATTTGATCAGGTGGCGCGTTGTCGCGTGCATCATGGAACGGCACAAAGCGGTCACGGGTGATTTCCCAAGCGTTTCCGATCATGTCGTACAGCCCATAGCCGTTTGGTTCAAAACAGCCCACTGGTGCCAGGCCCAGGTGTCCGTCTGCGAGCTGGTTTTTGACTGGAAAGCGTCCTTGCCATGTGTTGGCTTGTGCAGGTTGTTCGACATTGCCAAGGTCCGGGGCCTGCCCGCCCCGGGCGGCCCACTCCCACTCCGCTTCCGTTGGAAGTTCGCGCCCTTTCCACTTTGCATAGGCTTGGGCATCTTCGAAGGTGATCGCGACAACAGGTAGCGCATCGCGACCAACGATTGATGTGGTGGGGCCATCGGGATGACGCCAATTTGCGCCCGGTTGATATTTCCACCATTGACTGATGTCACCACCAAGCGCGAGTTCCGTCGGACTGGCGAACACTACAGCACCTGGAAGTCGTAGCTCGGGCGGTAAATTGGGGTGCGCTGTGATGTCAACTGGCCGTTCGGCCGTTGTTACATAACCGGTTGCCGCCACGAATTCCGAGAATTCCTTGTTGGTCACCTCGGTCCGGTCCATCCAGAATCCGCTGACCGTTCGCGGCTGTGGTGGGCCTTCTTCCGCATAGACCGTATCGCCAATCAGGAATTTGCCATCTGGCACCCAGACCATGCCAGGGTGATGTGACTGCTTGTCAGGCGGCAACGAACAGGCAGTCGACTGATCGATTGTGGTTGGCAAGAGTGGCGCCAGTTGTGGTCGCAAAATGATTATTGCGACCATCGCAATCGATACAACCAATATTGCTGCCATCCAGCGGCGCAGTTTTCTTCCCGCGACGAGGGTCAGCTGTTTCATCAATTGGCCCAGTAGGTGTATTCGTCGCTCGGTGTCAGCGGCTGGTCCAGCGTTTTGTCAATCGCCACAGGCATCTCAATAAACGACGGCCACAGCGGCGCAGGCATGCCTGCATGGTGCGTCGCCAGCTTTGCCTTCATCGCGGCCAGACGGTCCGGTTGGTCATTGGCCAGATTGGTCTTTTCAGTCGGATCCACCGAGAGATTAAACAGCCAGTCCTTGCGGGGGCGCTCGGATACGATCAATTTCCATTTGTCTTCCTGCATTGCGCGGTAGGTACCGTCTCGCCAGAACAGGGCGCGTCCAGGTTGTATGGCGGGTTTTGCCCCGAGGTAGGGCAGCAGATTCACGCCGTCAATGGGGCGGTCGTTCGGCATGACACCGCCCGCTGCTGCGACGACCGTTGGCATGATGTCGATATTGGTGATGGGGGCTGGATACTGTGTGCCTGGCGCAATGTGTCCGGGCCATTTGGCCACATAGGGAATCCGCAATCCACCTTCAAACATGGTGAGTTTCCATCCGCGAAAGGGTTTGTTGACGTTGGGTAGGCCGATGTAGCCGGGCGCTCCGTTGTCGCTGGTAAAAACCACCAGCGTATTCTGATCCAGGCCCTCGTCTTTCAGGGTTTGCAGAACGCGACCAACGCTGCGGTCGATGCTGCGCACCATAGCGGCATACACGCGCATGCGATGGTCTTTGATATGGCCCAGTGCCGCGTAGTCTTCTTTGGATGCCTGCAGCGGGGTGTGCACGCCCCAATGTGCCAGGTACATGAAAAAAGGCCTGTTCCTGTTCTTTTGAATTGCGTGGATGGCTTCATCCGTGTAGTAGTCGGCCAGGTACCTGGCAGGCTCGAACCACTTTCCGCCGTTATAGCTGACGCCAAACCGCATGTTGGGCCACAGAAACTTGTCAATCGGATCAAACGTTTGTTTGGAGTTTTCGACGTCCGGCGAATTCTCGGGCAAGTGCAGGCCGCTCTCCATAAAAAGCGTTTCGTCAAACCCCTGGTTGTTGGGTCGCATTTCGGCAGTGCTACCCAGATGCCACTTGCCGATGTGCAGGGTGTGGTAGCCGCGCACCTTGAGTGCCTCTGCCATAGTGACTTCACCAGCAGGCATGCCCAGATCGTTGAAGTCTTTCGACAGTTCCGCTTTCGCTTGGTCAATGATGACGGGATGCAACGCGCTGGAGTCTGCATACAGCGTGCCAGCCACGCGCGCCATGGCGCCAGGCGTTGGCGTGAATTCGACACCAAAACGCCACGGATAGCGCCCAGTCAGCAGTGCAGCCCGAGACACCGTACACACGGGTGCGCCCGCATAACCTTGATCAAATCGGACGCCATCATGGGCTATGGAGTCGATGTGCGGAGTCGGAACGCCTTCCGCAACAAGACCTCCGCCGTGGGTCGTGACGTCGTTGATGCCCATATCGTCTGCAAGAATGACGATGATATTTGGCGGCCTCTGGGCGATTGGCGTGCTTGCTTCAATGGGTCCTTGCTCCCATGGGACCGGCTTGTTGGCGTCACGCGGGTGCTGGTAATCGGTGTGCCAACCCAATGAGTACTGGAGGATATACAAACGATTGGCATAGATACCAATGGCCAGAACACCTATGGCCATGGCGGCAATCGTCAGGCGTTTTGTCAATGTCATGGTTTTTGCCAGATCAGGCGAACGCCGAATTCAGTGTCAGCCCCAAGGCGAGCAAAAATAGCCCCGCGGTCAGCCGTACGCTGATCAGACTGACAACGGGCTTCACCGGGAACACATGGGTCTTTTCGATAGCGGCCCACTTGTGGACAAATGTGTCGGCGCGATTCGCTTCAAAAGCAAACCTCAGGAAATCCCTGCGACTGCGGTAGCGCACCATGGCAACGTAGTGCCAATCATCGGCACCTGCGGGGACAAAGAAATTGCCACTGCGCCGGGCGATGAACAGCAACAAATTGCCGTTGCGTAGCAGGGGCCAGATGATGGACCGACCGTAGCGTTTGTCGGCCTCGCGCGGGTCGTTGCTGTAGTGGTACCCTGCCGGGTAGAGTGCCTTGGTGCGGTAGCGCACCAGGTTCTGCATGACGAACTCCTTGCCGTCATCGCTGGCCAGAAGTTGACGCACATCCTCTACCGCGGCGGTTGCGTGTTCACTCGTGTCGGTCGCCTGCAAATCCCGCAGACCCGCGCTGATTTCATCCGCTGTCATGGGCTTGCCATTTCCCCCATACCAAATCAGAAATCCCGCGTACAGAGTTGCCAGTGGGAGTGCGATCGTCATCCAGGTTGGCAGCATGGTGCGCTCCGGGTCTTAAGCGGACTGGCCCACCGCAGTGAACTGGTCGGCGTTGGTTTTGAGCCATTGCACCGACAGGGAGTCAGCCTGTTGGCGCGGATGAAAGTCTGGCGCCATGTAGTCGCGCCACAACTTGTAGTTGCCGCGAAACATGCCGTCCTGGGACAGCAGTAGTTGGTAGGCACTGCGCCATGTGCTCCACTTGAAAAGGCTGCCGTCGTGCCACAGGTTGCGCACGGTCTGGCGGGTTACATCGGATAGAAACGTGATGGTGATGTAGCGGAATATCTTGATGCGCCATTCCTCGCTGCCATTCAGGGCCTTGTAGATATCAAAGGCCGTGCTACGGTGCTCGGACTCTTCCGCGCTGTGCCACAGCCACAGTGTTTGCAGTCGGGGCTCTGCACCGTGCAGTGCGGCAGGGTGGCTCAGCATCCAGTCGGCAAAGATGGCGGTCAGATGTTCAGTGGCTGCGGTGGCGCCTACGTGGACGCGGACATCGCGGTGGGCGTTTTGTTGGAGTCGCACGGCAGCGCGCCGCTCCAACACATTCGTATGGCCCTGTCGTTCCAAATGACCGTTGAATAGTCCATGTATGCGCCTGTGGGTCGCTTCCTGACCCACAAATCCCTGTACTTCCGTAGCCAGGCGGGCGCGTTCGCCCTCTGGCAGAGCCTTGAGTCCGGCACGCACGGAATCGATGAAATACTGCTCACCGATGGGGAAGCTCATCGACAAGGCGTTGAAAAAAGCCGAGCGAAACGCATCCCCGCCGTTCCATCGCGGTGCAAATGGGGTGGTGAGGTCAATCAGCAGCCTACGAACTGTCAGTTCAGTCATGGTCGCCTCCGTAGAAATAAATCGAGCTTATGCAACCCCCTTGGAGATTGATTGGTCTATAGTTTATGAAAGAGTTTCAGTTAAGTGTTTCACATTTTCGGGGTCCAGGACGATGGCCAAAAAAATCGGTAAAACATCAATAAAATCAATCGTCAGGGCGCCGCAGCAAGATCGTTCCCGGCAGACGGTTGAAGCAATTTTGGAGAGTGCCGTTCAGATTTTGGAAACAGAAGGACTGGACGGATTCAAGGTGGCCGCGTTGGCCGAGCGTTCCGGCTATGGCGTTGGCACGCTCTACCAGTACTTTGAAAACATCGATGCGGTGATGATGGCCCTGGTTGAACTGGAGAGTGAGCGCCAAAGGCAAACCTTGCTGGCGGAGTTCAGTGATGCTGCGGCGCGGGGCAAGAAGCAAACCACGCGCGATTTGGTGGACATGATGGTGGGGGCCTTCAGTCAGCGCCGGGCGGCACACCGGGCGATCATTGAGTGGGTGCTGTCGCGTCGCGATGTGCGGATGATCGAGGGACGCAATACATTCCTGGGCCAAATGCTTGCCAGCGTGTCGTTGCGCACGCAGGGTTTGACCATGCAACGCTTGCTCAACCCGACCGAGATGTTCGTGTTGTCCCGTTCTTTCCTGGGTGCGTTGCGTACGGCCATCTGGAACGATGATCCCGACACGACGTCACCACAGTTTGCCCAGGCGATGGCCGACTTGGTGGACGGCTATATGTACATGGTGGCAAAGCGTGGGCCGGGCGCTCCGGAAAAAAAAGCAGATTTAACGGCCAGCTAGGCAGGGGCCCTGCGGGGCTATTCCTGCAATGCCGCGACGAGATCCTCTTCCAGCATCCACAACCGGTCCTGACCCCACAGCAGGGGCATGTCGTTTACGCGAAATGAAGGTACTCCCCAGATACCGCGCGCCAGCATGTCGGCCCGGTTGGCCTCGGCAACCTCCCGCCACGCACCATCCTGGAGAGCCCGTTCAATGTCGGTCGCGCTCATTCCGGCACGATTGGCCAGGTGGTCTATTCCGTCTGTAGTGGAAGCGTCTATGCCCTGTGCAAAGACTCCCTCCAGAAATGATTCCAGCAGGGCCGATCCAAGACCGGCCTGGATGGCGGCGTGCAGCAGGGCCAGCCCGTTCTCCACCGGTTTGCCAACCGGGTCGACGACGTTTCCAAACGCTTGTCCCAATCGATCCGCTTCCCGTTTGGCGTCACGCAGAATATACAAGCGCTTGGGAAGCGGCACCGGCAATCCGCGCATCACCATCGGCAGTACAAAGCGCAGCCGCAATTCAGCCCCATAGTGGGTCGCAAGTTCACGAACCCGACGCGCAGCCAGGCAGGTATAGGGGCTGCGCAGTGAACAGTAGAAATGGAGAATGGGTGGTGACCCTTTGGGGTTGGCAACTTTCTCGAACTGCAAGGCACGGGGCGCAAAGATGTAAGGCGGAGTTTCACTTCCTGCTGGTGTCGCAACGCGCAGGCCGGCCTCTGCAAGGCGGGCTTCAAGATAGTGCAGCCGGTCCACACCCCAATACCACTCGCCTTCGAAATACAGCGTGGCCCCCAGGTAGTGTCCCAGCCGCTTGCGAAGCGCCGCGCCTTCAGCCAGCATGGTCGCGGAAGCAGTTGGCAAAGCCGTCGCAGTAGCCTTCTGTGCGGGTAGCTCGGGAAGGGCAGACGCGAGACGCTCCGCGTCGCGCAGTGACCAGGCTTTTAGCCGTTCCAGGTCGGGCGCGGCCGTCGCGTCCGGTGGTGGCACCACATGCGAAACAATGGAAACAGCGTAACGCGATTGCAGCGTTGGCAGGCAAGCTGCCAACAACTGGCTGTAGGGGTCGTCTGGCTGATCGAAAAAGTGCACCGTGGGCGTCTTCCCTGTTGCGCGCCTGTTGATGGCATGCAAGGAGCGCCGGATGTCTTGAAGGCTGCTGCTGGTGATCAACCGGGAAAGGCTGCGCCCGACGAGAGCTTTGACTTTGGACATGGTCTTCGTGCTTTTGGATGGAGTCACGTGGCTGCGACGCAGGCAGTGTCAACTTCGGCCAACTGCTTCTTTAGCCACTCAATGACCATTGGATCAAGGCACATTTGCAGGTGACCAATGCCTTCAAATACGGTGGCTGTCACGTCGGGGAGCACTTGTGCGCGCTGCGGGTAAACGATGTTGTCCTGCGGAGTCAGGGCAATATGAAAGAGTCGGTGGGTGGCCGCAGTCTCCGAGACAGCGAGCGTGTCAAGCCACTCGCTCTTCCATGTCATCTGAATGCCATTTGGGGTCTTGATGTGCTGCGGGACCTGAGTGCCAACGTGGGGCGTTCCGAGCGTCAGAACGCGCGCGGCCCGCTCAGTACCATAGGTGCGAAGCCAGGCCCTGATAGCCAGCCCGCCCATGCTGTGCCCGACCAACGCCACCTGCTGCTGTCCACTGTGGGTCAGCAGGGCCTGAACCGCAGACTCCAACACCTCTGCATACCTGTCTATGGAGCAGAACAGGGGCTCCAGATTGACGGCGATGACATCATGACCCTGAGCCCGTAACCGGGGGGCTACATCATCCCAGACACGGTGGTTGCACAGGTAGCCGTGGACCAGCACCACCGGGATGCGTATATGGGTGCCAGTTGATGGCAAGATGCCCGGGGCTTTGCGCGTCCAGGGCTGGCGGAACAGGAAAATGATGACACCGGCCCGGTACTCGCCAAACAGTGATTGGACCCAGGCACCCCACGGCTCTGGCCCGCGCGAAACTGCAACGGTGTAGACGTCCACCAGCGCCATGACCCCGAAAGGGACTGCACAGACCAAAGCCCAGGCTTCCGGTGTTGAAAGCGTGCCTCTGGCATGCAGCCAGGAGGCCAAGGCACTTCCAAGAGCAAGTTGTGCAAAGATGGCGCGTCGCAGGAGTTGTGCAAGCATGAAATTTCCTAGGCGGGAGTGCAGGTCAGTGTATGGCGGGCGGGCTCTATGACCGCCTTTTCGGCGTCGTAGTTTCCGGTTAAAACACGCATCAGCAGAAAGCCTGTCGTGGAGGGTGACACGACAACCTGTGCGCCGGCCGGTACTGGCAGCGTGTCGGAACTGCCGCTTAAGGAAACAAGCCAGAGGTCCGCAGGTTTGCCATTGAATTTTCGATCATTGATGACGAAGAAATTGTCGCTGTTGGCCGCATAGAGGGCGATAGACCAGTATGACTTCAGGTTCGGGCTGGCAGAAATGCGTACAGGTCCCGCAGTCAGGTCAAACACGCATACCGAATACAGCAAGTCCGGGCTGGGCATGACAACCGTGCGTGACGCCGCAGTTACAGGTGGGGGAAACGCAGCCTGGTTATGCATATTCAACGTCTGCGCCATGGGGCCGCGCATCAGCACCTGCATGATGAGCCGTGGTGCGGCCCAGACGGCGAGGATGTGTACCAGGATCGCGGTAACGATGAGCGTGAGGATGCGATAGAACCACAGACGTTGTTGGCCTGAAATGCGCTTCATGCGCAAGCCCCAATAGCTTTGATCATGGGGGGACGCAGAGACGTAGGCGCCGCCTGAAGCTCTGGTTCGGGGTTGTACAGGCGCAGCGTCAGCACCACACCGCGGTCCCCGGGCGTCGGCAGCCAATGGGTTCCAGGTTGTTCCTGTCCGCCCGTTGTGAGTGCAAAGTGGCCACTGGCGTCGAGTCGCGCGGTGGTGCCGTTCAGACTGTACTGTTGGTTGGGGGCATCAAACAGAAACATGTCTTCGGCATAGGCGGTAACACTCCACCACCTGGCCTGGGGTGGAACGCCTTCCACGCGGTAGCTGCAACGTGAGCGCAGGGGATGCCCGGCATCGTCTTGCGACGCAATGAAGTACATCGTTTCGTCACGGCCCAGAGCCAGCAGGCCATTGGCGGCAATGGCTGCCCGCGTGTAAAGGTCAGCGTGCGCACTGCCAGCCAGCAGGCTGGTTTCCCAGGCACCAACGCGTACTGTCTGGATGGTCCATGGTGCTTTTTTTAGGACCCACCAGGCCGAACCAAGTCCCAAAGTCACCGCACACCCATACAGGGCAAAGCCGATGCCGATCCGTTGCCACCGGTTGACGCTGGGCTTACCTCGCATGCTTAACGCTGCCCGGCCTGCTTGCTGGCCTTTGCCAGAGGCTGCCAATGCAGCAGTCCATACAGGAGCGAAAGTGCTACGCTATCCTGGAGTGGACCTCTGTAGTGTGCGAGGTACCGGTAGGCAATGGGCAACTCTAGAATATGGGCAGCCAACAAGATCAAAGCCAGTTTTTGCAGGTACGGCCCTGCATCCAGGGGCAGTGTGACGAAGGGTACGGCCAATGCCATTGCGTAGGTCGCCAGGCACAGCGCTTTAAGAAATGCGTTCATGTCGTAAGTCTCTGATGAGTGGGAGCACAGGTTCAAGTGGGTGTTGCAGCAATGAAATCTGCAATGGCCTTGGCTAGTTGCGGGCCCTTGTCTTCCTGCAAGAAATGCCCCGCTCCGCGTGTCGTGGCGTGGGGCTGGTTGGCCGCTCCGGGCACTAGCTTCAGAAATATCTTGTCGCCGCCGCGCGTGACCGGGTCGCGGCTGCTGAAAAGGGTCAGGAAAGGTTTGTGCCACTGCTTCAGAACTTCCCAGGCTTGCTCATTGGCCGCACGCTCGGGGTCGGCGGGCGTGGTGGGCACAAAGGTTGGAAACAGGCGGGCCGCCACTTCGTACTTCGCGGAGGGGAAGGGCGCGTCGTAGGCGGCAATCTCTTGCGGACTCAGCTTCTGTGAACATCCCGAGTTGACGATGCGTCCGATCGGGAACCATGGGCTGAAACGCGCAAACGCACGCCAGATCTTGAAGGCCTTGGGCACAACACCTTGTGTACCGGTCGGCAACCCCCCATTGGCCAGCACGACGCGGGCAAACCGATCGGGGCTGTGGGTCACCATACGCAGTCCAATAAGAGACCCCCAATCCTGGCAGAACAGAGTGGCATTCCGGATATCGACGGTCTCCATCCATGCCACCATCCAGGCCACATGGTTGGCATATGAAAAATCTTTCCGTGCGGCGGGTTTGTCAGACCGACCAAATCCCACCAGATCGGGTGCGATGACCCGGTGCCCAGCTGCCAGCAGGCCGGGAATCATCTTGCGGTAAAGGTAAGACCAGGTAGGCTCGCCATGCATTAGCAGAATCGGCGCCGCGTCGCGGGGGCCTTCGTCTATGTAGGCGATGCGCAGACCACCAATTTCCACATACTTGGCGACATAGGGGAAATCGGCGATGTGCGCGAAACGGTCTTCCGGTGTGCGCAGGATTCGCGCCTTGTCAATGACGGGGAGTGACTTCATATCGTGTTGTTCTGGGTTGACGTGGAACCGGCCTTTGCCGCGTTTCTGCGACGCATCCATTGCCCGATATTGCTCAGCCAGTGCGAGGCATGCGCAGGAAACAGTCGGAACATCCAGTCCATGAATCTAGCGTCGGCTCCAATGAGCACACGGGTTTTGCGAGACTCAATCGCCCGCAGGATGACTGCAGCGGCCTGTTGCGGGGTGGTGCGCGCCAGTTTGGTGAAGTTGTCGCGCATTTCCTGGTCGGAGTCGGCCACCATGGATACATCGGTGATGCGTGCGCTGTTTGCGATATTGGTCTTGATGCCGCCAGGGTGTACACACAGCACATCCAGAGCGGAGCCCCGGAGTTCCTCGCGCAAGGCATCGCTAAAGCCGCGCACCGCCGCTTTGCTGGCGTTGTAGATGCCCTGCGTTGGAATCGACACCATGGCAAAGATGCTGGAGATGTTGACCAGCACCGCGTCGGGGCGCTGGCGCATTTGCGGGATGAAGGCCTGGCAACCATGTACGACACCCCAGAAGTTGATGTTCATGAGCCACTGTGCATCCGCTGTGCGCAGTTTTTCGATGGGTGCCATCAGGCCGACGCCCGCGTTGTTGATCAGCACATCGGTGCCGCCGAGTCGGGTCTGCGCCTCCTGTGCGAGGGCGTAAATTGCCGCCTCGTTGCCAGTGTCCGATACCAGGCCCGAACACTCGACCCCGTTGGCTTTCAAAACCGAGACAACGCGGTCCAGTCCTGTGGCATCGATATCGGCAAGCAGCAAGCGCGCGCCGCGCCCGGCGCTGGCGTGCGCAAGTGCTTCTCCGATGCCGGAGGCTGCACCCGTAATGACGACCGATTTGCCTTGAAGTGCGCGCATGTTAGTAGAGCCTCTTGTGGTCAATGCTTGTCGAGTTGGCCGGCAGGCTGAACAGCATGCCGTCCTCGCCGACGGTGATGGGTCTGTCGTAGAACGTTGCTGCATCGCCCAGGAATGCCGGGTAGGCGAAGCGCAATGGCAGTGGTGGAACAATGTGGTTGAGTACCAATTCCCTGGCGCCCGCTGCTGCTGCCTGGGCCGCGGCTTCCTCGGGCGTAGTGTGGTAATTCAGGATGTCCCGCATGACTTGCGACATGTTGTCCATGTTGTGATTGGCGAAGCCGGTTTCCAGGATTTTTACCAGCTTCGGTTGCAGTGCCTCGTGGACCAGAATGTCTACGCCCTGGGCCATGGTTTGCACGCTCGGGGTCTTCTTGGTGTCCCCGGTGATGACGACCGATCGCCCCTTGTAGTCAAACCGGTAGCCGACTGCCGGGTCGATGGGTGCGTGGTCCACGCGAAATGCTGTCACTTTCAGCCCCTTGTCATTGAGCACGACGATCTGGTCGCCCTTTCCGACGGGGGGCAAGTCGAAGGGCGTGCCTTTGCCGCCACTCCCGCCGGGCGGCATGATCTTGGGCGAATGGTGTGCCACCCGGTAGACGAAGTCGAGTGCATACGCTGCACGAAACCCGTCCACGACCTGATCTACGCCTGTGGGGCCGTACACGGGTGTGGGGGTCTGAAAAGTGCCAACACCCCAGCGCTGCAAGAGGAACGGGCCAATGCCATCAATGTGGTCCGAGTGAAAGTGCGTCAAAAAGATCGCTTCAATTTTGGCCGCCGGAATGCCCATGTATCCCAGGGTGCGGGCGCTGCCTTCCCCGGTGTCGATGATGAATAGCCGGTCACCTGCGATGATGGCCGAGCAGGGTCCCGCGCGGGTTGGGTCGGGGAATGGCGACCCGGTGCCACACAATGCCAGGTGCAGGCCGTCCGGCAGGTCCGGGATGATGTTGCGCCCGACATTCTTGTCGACTATCTGCGTCAGCAAAGCCGTGCCGATGGGGCGCTGAAACGCCCCTATCAAAGCAGCACTGGCCCCCAAAATGAGCAGCGTGCCGAGAGTCCAGCGTGTCTTGCGTTGCATTGAATATCTTCCCTTGCCTTTAGTTCACAAACACCCGTGCCAGGCGTCCCATGGAGTTCCAGTACAGATCGCGGCCCCAACCCACACTGGGGAATACGACGCCTTGCATGACGCCACCCGTGCGCACGCGTCCACGTTCCTCGCCGGTCTCGATGTCCAGCACCACCACCTCCTCACCGAAACGGCGGTAGTCGTTGGTGACCAGTTCCCCGGTTTCTGGATACAACACCATGTGGCTTGCACACCCAAAATGCGGCTTGTGCCACAGCGGTTCCAGGGCATGGGTGATGGTATTGAAACGCCATGCGCGCAAGTGGCAATTGGCCGAGTCATATCCCACCACAATTCCCCGCTGCAGGTCATAGACAGGCGGGTTGGTCACGCTGCCTCCTGGAACGCCGCAGACGTCCAGCATATGGTGGTCTGTGCAATCCTGGAGCGACACGCGGATGAGCCGATTGGCTGTGGGGCTCACCCCAGCGCCCACCATGCGGAACTGGTAGCGATGTTTTCCGTTGTCCATGAACCAGGCGTGTTGTCCGTCCAGCACCACGTCCCAGCCGTAGGTCTGTGCGCTGCTGCCGATGTAGTCAAAGCGCCATGTGGTATCGAACTCCAGGGCCGTGTTGGCGTCAGACCAGTGGTAGCGAAAGATCGAGCGAACCCCCACCACGTAAACCGTGTTGCCCATGGCGCTCAGGCGTGCAATCGAGGGTTCGGGGCAGTCCTGATCGTCGCATGCGCGGGTGACCGTATCGGGGTTGACCACGGTCAGGCGCGCGGGCGCCGTGTCGGACAGGTTCTTGGTGACGATGAGACCGTTGTCCAGCACGCCAAACGAGTTGTAGGGCGCATGGATCGGCAACTGCAATTGGTCTAGCGCCTCGCAATCGCGGTTCAGTCGGTGCAGGTAGCGCCCGTAGACCACGTACAGATCGCCATTGCGGTGTACCGCCATGCCACCGGGCCACATGGGGCCACCCGCCAAACGCGGTGAACGCACGATGGTTTTCAAGCTGATGGGGTCGATTTTTTCAACGCAGGCAGTGGTGGGGAGCCCGATCTGCGCGCGCAGGGCTGAGTGCTGCATCAGGTAGACCTCGCCCAGGCCTCCCAGCACGGTCATGGTGGAAATCCGCGTGCTGCGCGTGACGCACTGCAGCCGTTCACCGGGTTGCAGCGCCAATCCGGCTGCAGCGCCACTCCCGGGAATGGCGGTCTGCAACCGTTGCGGGCCACCGTCTTCCGCCGGCCAGGGTGATGGAAAGTACCCGCTAGCCCTCATGAAACAGGCGCAGTGCGCTTCCTTTTTGATAGCGAAACGATGGAAGCAACGATCACAAAAAATACCAGACCGGCGGGCCCGTAGGCTGGCAGCCAGTAGTTGTACAGCCCGTTGATCAGCACGGCGCGGGCCGGTGTGTAGCCAGGGGGCATTTGCAGGACGCCATGCGCCTTTTCATAGGCCAGGTAGTCCCGCTGCATGGTTGCGAAACGTTCCGGCATCTCGCGTTGCAGGTCATGCGTTTCGCCGGGGTCTTTTTGCACGTCGTACAGATGCCACAGCCCGTCGCCCACCGGTGTGTCATTGCGCGACAGCTTTAGATCACCTTTGAACAGGGCCTTGTTGCCCGATAGCTCGTAGCCCAACGGCTCATCCGCGGAGCGCACGCTACCGGTTTCGCCTTTGACCAGAGAAACCAGGCTTTTTCCCGTGATCGGCTCAATGGCCTGGCCGCGGTATTGCGTTCCCGGCAAGGGCACGGCTGCGATTTCCAGCAGGGTGGGGGGGATGTCGGTCACGTGGGTCAGCGCTTTTGCAATCTGGTTGCTGCGCCCGCCGGCAACGCCCGCAATGACCATGGGCACGCGGATGCCGCCTTCGGCTGCGTAAAACTTGTAGCCCGTCAGCGGCGACACCGATGCGCTGGCCCAACTGGGGCCCGGAATGCCATAGGCGCCCTTGCCACCCAGACGGTCGATGTCCTGCGAGTACTGGGTCCACAGCCAGGGTTGTGCGTCCTTGTAGTCGCTGCCCTCGGCGCCGTTGTCCGACAGGAACACAAAGACCGTGTTGTCGTACTCGCCACTGGCCTTGAGGTGGGCAATGAGCCGGCCGACCTCGTGGTCCATGGCATCCGCCATGGCCGCGTAGATTTCCATTTCGCGCTCCTGGTAGATCTTGTCTTTTTCGCTCAGCGCGTTCCAGTCTGCGGTGGTGCCCATGCGCACGGTGGTGGTGTCTGCTGGAATGATGCCCAATGCAGCCGCGCTGCGGCGGCGTTGTTCGCGCAGTGCGTCCCATCCGCCCTTGTATCGGCCCCGGTATTTATCAACAAACGCCTTGGGTGCCTGGATCGGGACATGGTTGGCCTGAAAGCCCACGTAGGCGAAGAAAGGCTTGCTTTTGGCGGCCGCTTCATTCGCCTTCAGATAGCCAATCATGCGGTCCACAAAATAAGTCGACGAGTAGTACTCGGCCGGCATGGTGGCAGGCTTGCCATCTTCAAACCACTCCACCGTGGCGGAGTGTGGCAGGTAGCGTTGCGTGGGCACCCAGTTGTCGGAACCTGTATCACCCTGAATGATGGAGCGGTCAAAGCCGCGGCGGTTGGGCAGGTTGTGGGACTCGGACCCCACGTTCCACTTCCCCGTGATGTAGGTGCGGTATCCGCTGTCCTGCAGCAGCGTGGCAACCGTCACCACGTTTTGCGACAGGGAACCCAGGTATCCAGACTTGCCCAGGTGCTCACGCGGCATGGCTTCGCGCAGATTGCCTACGCCATTGCGGTGGTTGTCCACGCCGGTCAGCAGCATGGAGCGCGTTGGGGCGCAGGATGCCGCGGCGTGGAAATTGGTGAACCGCGTTCCACGGTGTGCCAGTGCATCAATGTTGGGGGTCTCAATTTCACCGCCAAAGGCCCCCACGTCGGTGAAGCCCCAGTCGTCTGCCACCAGCATCACAATGTTGGGCCGCACAGCCGCACCGCGTGGGGCCGGCGATGCAACAGAGGTCGCGTGCGCCGACAGAATGCCCGCGCACCATGCCATTGCAATGGATGCGGTCAACACTTTCCTGAACGTGTGCATGGGTGTTCTGTGGTTTGAAAACTGAACTGCAAGTTTATGAAATAAGTTCACGTTTGTGTTTCAGGTTCGCGAGTGCCTGCGGCCTTGCGCAGAACGCTGCCAAATAGGTATTAGATTCAATGCGGTAGGTTGATCGCCATAGGGTCACTACCTAGCCTCGCCTCGCCATGTGAACTGGGTGCGTTCAGATTCACTTCCTGCATGGTGGCCCACAGATGCATCGTAAAATTCCTGCCATGGCCTCCCGCAAAAACCTGTCCCCACCGCATGCCCTTGCGGGCGCTAAGGCTCAAAAAACCCAGGTTCTGCCCGCTGCGCGATTGACGCGTGATGACTGGCTCGACGCTGCCTTTCGGGCGGCCATTGATGGAGGAATGGGCGCGGTTCGCGTCTTGACACTGGCCCAGTCTTTGGGCGTAACCCGCGGCAGCTTCTATTGGCACTTTGCCGATCATGCAGAACTTGTCAGCGCATTGATTGATCGCTGGTATCAGCGTACCGTCAGCACTGACCAGGAGGAACTTCCAAACGGCCAGCGCGACCCCGTTGCCAGCATCCTGCAGATACTCGACAGCGCCATTGCCCATTCGGTCAAGGACCGCGACCACGATCGCTTTGAGCAGGCGCTGCGCAGTTTGGCGAGCAAAGACAGCACCGTGGCCGCCTTGATGGAAAGGGTGGATCGCGCGCGCCTGCAACTGGTTTATAACCATTATTTGCAGTTGGTACACGATGACGCCACGGCGCGGGAGCTATCCGCCTTGTTCTACCTTGCGGTCGTGGGAAGTCATGAAGCGCTCAACCGTCCCTCCGCCAGCGTCAAGGTTTCGAACTACTTGAAATCGATCATTGCCAAGCATCTGGTGCATGCAGTCGCGGCTACCAGGCCTTGATGATCCGCAACTGCAAAGATTCGGAAACCAGGGCGTTCTGGCTGCCAAAATTGCGGCTGAAATGCAGATTGAGCCCCGCGTCTTTGCCCGGAATCTTGTACGACAGGAAAGGACCAAAGCCGTAGTTCCTGTACCGATTGCCACCGGAGGTTGCGCCTGCCCCCGAATCGTCCGAGACCTGCTGAATGGCCAGCAGGTTTGCCCCAAAAGCCCAGTTGCCGGTCACCTTGGTCACTGCGGTCTCCGCGTAGACAAAGTCGCCGCTACGGTAGTCTGTCTCCAGGTTCGACGAGTTGATGCCGTAGGACAGGCGTCCAGCCACGGTCACACCGGAATCCCAGTTGCTATCGGTGTGGTTGGGGTTGAGCGAGTACGTCAACGCAACGCCGGGTCGCAGTGTATAGAAATTGCCAAAGCCCGGATTGGGACCGCGCGTCTTGTCATACGCGCCGGTAGGCACAAACAGCGAGACGCCGGCGGCAATCTTCAGCCGGTTTTCGTGGCGCACCCACGCTGCGGTCAACTCGGTGTCCCCAAAGCCGGACACGTTAAGGTTCTCGCTGGTATTGCGCGCAATCAGGGCGGACTGAACGGCGTAGTTCGTTGTATTGGCGATGGTGGAAATGGCACCCAGCACCTGCGCTGGCAGCGCGGCTCCTGGCGCCGGTGATACCGTACCCGCGGGTTGTGATGCAAAGAAACTGCGGTTGATGGATATCAACGGCACGTTGGCTGCAAACGCCAGTCGGCCACCTGCATAGGTGGCTTCTGTCATGTACCCGCCAATCAGGTTGATCTGTGTCTGTGCCTGATCAAACTTGATGGTGCCCGGCGCTACCTTAAGCGTGTACGTGCCATCGGCAATCGGCAGCCCTGCCTTGGAATTGGTGGGCAGTGGCACGGCGCGTGCTGCCAGGCCTATGTCATTGCCGCTGTCATCGGCAATCTTGTAGATGTGGACGTACGTGGTGGTCGCGGTACCAAAGAAGCCGGGGTTGTCCGCTGCGGCGGCTATTTCTCCGCCAAAGGCGCCAATGGGTGACTGGCGCGACTTATACCCCTCACTGGCACTGGCTCCCGTTGCCGCAGCAAGCAGGGCCATGCAAGAAGTGACTTTAAAGACGGCGCGGTGCGAGGTTGGGATTTTCATGAAGGGCTCTCCAAATGAGGCTTTAGTCTAGCCCCTCCATACATCACTGTATGTTGGTGTTTGCCCTAGCCCCGAATGCCCAGCCCCCGCGCTCTGGTCAGTAGAGCGGCTGGTGTTTGCGAATCGCCGCCTTCACGGCATCGGTCAGCGCAAAGCCGGCGCCAAACTTCTGCGCCAGTTCCGCCGCCCGCGCCTCGAATGCCTCAATGCCCATGCCGTAGATGAACTGCATGGCGCCACCGGTCCACGCCGGAAAGCCAATGCCGAAGATGGAGCCGATGTTGGCATCGTGCACCGTGGTCAGCACGTTCTCGCTCAGGCAACGCGCGGTCTCCACCGCCTGGCGGAACAGCAGGCGGTCCTTCAGGTCGGTGATGGACCACTCTGCATCGGCCTTTTCAAACAAAGGTTTGAGCTGTGGCCACAGGAACTTTTTCGCGCCCTTCTCGGCGGGGTACTCGTAAAAGCCACCACCCGCCGCGCGCCCGGCGCGGCCCAGCTCGGTCACCATACGCCGCGCAATGGCTTCGCCGGGCGACGGTGTGTAGGTCTTGCCTTCGGCAGCATAGTCGGCCTGGGTCTGGTCCATGACGTGCACGCTCAAGGAAAGCGAGGTCTCGTCAATCACCGCCAGTGGTCCCACCGGCATGCCGCACTGGATGCCGGCGTTCTCAATGGCGGCGGCGGGGATGCCTTCGCCCAGCATCGCAATGCCTTCCATGACAAAGGTGCCAAACACCCGGCTGGTGAAAAAGCCGCGTGAGTCGTTGACGACGATGGGCATCTTGCCAATGGCCTGCACATAGTCATAGGCGCGGGCCACGGTCTCGTCATTGGTCTGTTTGCCGCGGATGATTTCCACCAGCTGCATCTTGTCCACCGGGCTGAAGAAGTGGATGCCGATGAACTTCTCTGGCGCGGCGCTGGCCGTGGCCAGACCCGTAATGGGCAGTGTGGAGGTGTTGGAGGCAAAGAAACCGCCTGGGGCCAGCATGGGTTCGGATTCCTTGGTGACCCGGGCCTTGAGTTCGCGGTTCTCGAATACGGCTTCAATGATCAGGTCGCAGCCCTGCAGGTCGGCAGCAACGGCGGTGGGCTGGATGCGTGCCAGGATTTCGGCCTGCTTGTCCGCCGTCATGCGGCCCTTGTCCACACGGCCCTGGGTGATCTTGGCGGTGTAGCTCTTGCCCAGGTCGGCCTTCTCCTGGCTCACGTCTTTCAGCACGGTGGCAATGCCTTTGCTGGCCTGCGAGTAGGCGATGCCTGCACCCATCATGCCGGCGCCCAGCAGGCCGACCTTGGCGGGCTTGAAGCGTGGCACATCCTTGGGCCGGCTCTGGCCGCTCTTGATGGCGTTGAGGTTGAAGAAAAAGGTGTTGATCATGGCCTTGGCATTGGTGCCGGTCATGAGCTTGGCCAATGCGCGGCTCTCCAGGCGCAGCGCGGTCTCGATGTCCACCTGCAGGCCTTCGACCATGCAGGCCAGGATGGCCTCGGGCGCGGCGTACAGGCCGCGGGTCTGCTTCTTGATCATGGCCGGGGCCACAACCAGCATCTGTGCCACGGCGGGCGAGGAGGGCAGGCCGCCCGGCACCTTGTAGCCCTTGGCTTCCCAGGGGTGTTGGGCGGTCGGGTTGGCTGCTATCCAGGCCAGCGCCTTGGCACGCATCTCGGCTGCCGCGTTGTCACCGGGCGCCACCAGGTCGTGCACCAGGCCCAGGCCCTTGGCATCCGACGGCGAGAAGGTCTTGCCTTCGACCAGATAGGGCTGTGCGCCCATCAGGCCCAGGTGGCGCGTCATCTTGGTCACGCCGCTGGCGCCAGGCAACAGGCCCAGCGTCACCTCGGGCAGGCCGAATTGGGTCTTGGGTGAGTCGATGGCGATGCGGTGGTGGCCGATCAGTGCCACCTCCCAGCCGCCACCCAGCGCCGTGCCGTTGAGCAGGCTGACCACCGGCTTGCCCAGGGTTTCCAGCAAGCGCATGTTCTTTTTCAAGCGCTCGATTTCGGCGTAGACCTTGAGCGCATCGGCGGGTGTGATGCGCATGGTGGCCTTGAGGTCGGCACCGGCGAAGAAGGTGCTCTTGGCGGAGGCCAGCAGGATGCCGTTAATGGCGTCCTTGTCCTTGGCGACGTGCGCCGCGACTTCGGCCATGTCGTCCTGCCATTGCAGGCACATGGTGTTGACGGGGGAGTTGGGTTCGTCAAAGGTGATGGTGGCAATGCCCATACCGTCGATGTTTTCCAGGGAGTATTGAATGGTTTTCATGGTGTTTCTAATCAGTTGAGGACAGAGCAAAGTTCACTTCATGTAACTCTTGGTCTGTCCCGCAATGCTATAAAAAAAAGAGCGTGTTACGCAATGAATACGAGGGCTAGAGGCACATTTTCCTCAGAGTCTTTCCACAATCGTGGCAATCCCCATGCCACCACCCACGCACAGCGTGGCCATGCCATAGCGCAGCTTGCGCCTGTGCAACTCGTCAATCAGTACGCCCAGAATCATGGCGCCGGTGGCCCCCAGGGGGTGGCCCATGGCGATGGCGCCTCCGTTCACGTTGACCTTGTCGTGCGGCACCTGCATCTCCTTCATGAAGCGCATCACCACGGCGGCAAAGGCCTCGTTCACTTCAAACAGGTCGATCTGGTCAATCGAGAGGCCAGCCTTGGCCAGAGCCTTGCGGGCCGCCGGCATGGGGCCGGTCAGCATGATGGTGGGGTCGGCGCCGCTGAGTGCTGTGGACACGATGCGGGCACGTGGTGTCAGGCCGTGCGCCTTGGCGGCGGCCTCGTTGCCGATCAGCACGGCGGCAGCGCCGTCGACGATGCCTGACGAGTTGCCGGCGTGGTGCACGTGGTGGATGCGTTCCACCTGGGGGTAGCGGGTGAGCGCCACTTGGTCAAAGCCCATGCCGCCCATCTGCTCAAACGCGGGCTTGAGTCCGGCCAGGCCTTCCAGCGTGGTGTTGGGTTTGATGAACTCGTCCTTGCCCAGAATGACCTGACCCAAAGCATCTCTGACCGGCATGATGGAGCGGTCAAAGTAGCCGGCTGCCTGTGCCGCAGTGGCGCGCCTTTGTGATTCGAGCGCAAAGGCGTCCACATCGCCACGGGTGAAGCCTTCCAGCGTGGCGATCAGATCGGCGCCAATGCCCTGGGGTACAAAGGCGGTTTGCGAATTGGTCTCGGGGTCCATGGCCCAGGCGCCGCCGTCCGAGCCAATTGGCACGCGGCTCATGCTTTCCACGCCACCGGCCACGACCAGGTCTTCCCAGCCGGAGCGCACCTTTTGCGCAGCCATGTTCACGGCCTCCAGGCCGGAGGCGCAGAAGCGGTTGACCTGCACGCCTGCGGCCTGGAAATCCCAGCCGGCCTTGAGCGCGGCCACCTTGGGCAGCACCGCGCCCTGGTCGCCCACGGGCGAGACGATGCCCATCACCACGTCGTCCACCAGTGCCGTGTCGAACTGGTGGCGCTGTTGCAGGTCGGTCAGCAGGCCGGCCAGCAGGTTGACGGGCTTGACCTCGTAAAGGCTGCCGTCTTTCTTGCCTTTGCCACGCGGGGTGCGGATGGCGTCGAATACAAATGCTTCTGTCATGGGAGGGCTCCAGGCGAAATGTGAAACAGGGTGGAAATGCGGATTCGATTTGGAGTATATTGCTTTTTACCAAGCAATTGCTTTGTGAAATTAATGTCATTGCGGGACAGCCCGCAGTTACGCGAAGCGAACAAGCTCTGTCCTCAATTGAATAGAAACAAGGTACCGCCATGATTGAACGCACCCTCTTCACCCCCGACCACGAAGCCTTCCGCGACAGCTTCCGCAAGTTCATCGAGAAGGAAATTTCCCCCTTCCACGCCGACTGGGAAGAGCAGGGCTATGTCGCCCGAGAAGTCTGGAACAAGGCCGGTGAGAACGGCTTCCTGTGCATGAGCATGCCCGAGCAATATGGCGGATCAGACGCCGACAAGCTGTTCTCGGTCATTCAGTTCGAGGAGTTGGCCCGCGCCGGCACCAGCGGCATTGGCTACAGCTTGCACAGCGAAATCGTGGCGCCCTACATCCTGCACTACGGCACCGACGAACAAAAGGCCAAGTACCTACCCAAGCTGGCAACCGGTGAAATGATTGGCGCCATTGCCATGAGCGAGCCGGCCGCCGGCTCGGACCTGCAGGGAATCAAGTCCACCTGCATAGCGCAACCGGATGGCAGCTACCTGCTCAACGGCAGCAAGACCTTTATCACCAACGGCTGGCATGCCGACCTGGTCATCGTCGTGGCCAAGACCAACCCGGCCGCAGGCGGCAAGGGAACGAGTCTGGTTCTGGTGGAGCGCGGCATGCCCGGCTTCAGTGTGGGCAAGCGCCTGAAGAAGCTGGGCCTGAAGGCACAGGACACCTCCGAGCTGTTCTTCGACAACGTGAGCATCCCTTCTGAGAACCTGCTGGGTGGCAAGGCCCACGAGAACCGGGGCTTCATCTGCCTGATGGAACAGCTGCCGTGGGAGCGCCTGCAAATTGCGGTGAGCGCCGTGGCCGGTGCGCAAGCCGCCATCAACTGGACCGTGGACTACGTAAAAGAGCGCAAGGTCTTCGGCCAGCCGGTGGCCGCGTTCCAGCACACCCGCTACACGCTGGCCGAGCTGCAGACCGAGGTGCAGGTGGCCCAGGTGTTTGTCGACAAGTGTTGCGAACTGATCTGCAAGGACCAGCTCGACACTGCGACGGCCAGCATGGCCAAGTACTGGACCACCGACCTGCAGTGCAAGGTGATGGACGAATGCGTGCAGCTGTTCGGCGGCTACGGCTACATGTGGGAATACCCCATCACCCGCGGCTTTGCCGACGCCCGAGTGGCCCGCATCTACGGCGGCACCAACGAGATCATGAAAGAAGTGATCACCCGGGCCATGGGCCTGGGCGCCAAATAGGCGCGTTTAGTGGGAGCGGGGCTGGCCCCGCTTGGCGCGCTTGTCGGCAATGGCGATGTCCAGCAATTCAATCAGCGGGACGTAGGCGCGCTCGGTCCAGTCGCTGTACCGGCCTGCCTTCACCAGTACCGACCGTGCAGACTCCAACGAGTCAACACGCATGTGTTCTATCCCTGCCTCGTGTTCGGCCCGCTTGATCACCACGCTGAGCTTCAGGGTGGGGCGGGTGGGGTGGGCCATTTCCTCGAACGGAAAGGCCACCGCCCAGATGGCATCCAGGTTGCCCCTGCGGGACAGGGCGTCCACAAAGGGAGCCACCAGACCCGCAACCTGAATGTGCTGGTAGCGGTCGCGGACGTCCGCGGTGTTGGAGGGAATGGCCTTTGACAAGTTTTGAGTGTTCATGGTCTGCATAACGAAGCGCGCGCGTTTTGCGATGACAAGAAGCCACCTTCAGTGCGTGGCACCAGAAAGCGTTAATCTGTGGGATATTTCAATCGTTATTCCGATTCCCAATGACCACCGTCGTTCGCACCACCCTGGGTGACATCACCAAGTTGCCGGTGGAGGCCATCGTGAATGCGGCCAATGCATCGCTGCTGGGTGGCGGTGGCGTCGACGGCGCGATCCATCGCGCGGCCGGCCCGGAATTGCTGCATGCGTGCCGGCTGTTGGGTGGTTGCAAAACCGGTGACGCCAAACTCACAAAGGGGTATCGCTTGCATGCCAAGTACGTCATCCACACGGTCGGACCGGTGTGGCGCGGTGGCACACAGGGTGAACCCGCGCTCCTGGCTTCGTGCTACAGCCGTTCTCTGGAGATCGCGTCCGAGACGGGCATTGCCAGTATTGCGTTCCCCTGCATCAGCACGGGGATCTACGGATACCCGGTGGAGCGGGCTGCGCAAGTTGCAATTGCCACCGTGCGGTCAGCGGTCCAGCGGTTCAGTGGTCTGCAAGAAATCGTGTTTTGCTGTTTTTCCGACAGCGACCTTGCCGTCTACCAACGACTCCTTCAGGACCCTTCGGTCTGACACCCCAGCATGCAAATACGCACCATCCGCCCTACCGAGTATGAAGCTGCCCGTTTGCTGCTGCAGGCCAACCACTGGGGCCAACGCGTCGCCGATCCGGCGGTATTCGCGGAGTTGGTCCGCCGCTCTCCGATCGCACTCGTAGCGGTGGAAGGCGAAGAAGTCATTGGTTTTTTGCGGGCGCTCACGGACGGCATTTTCAATGGCTACATTTCCATGGTCGTGGTCGCTGAAGCGCACCGCGGCAAGGGCGTTGGAACGGCCCTGGTCCAGCAGGCCATGGGCGACAAGCCAGAAATGACCTGGGTGCTGAGAGCCGGACGCACCGGTGTCTCGGCCTTCTACGAGAAATTGGGCTTCAACCAGTCCGAAGTCGCGATGGAACGGCCGGGGCGGCGCGAGTGAAATTAAAACAAGCCCACCACGCGTCCGTCCACCAGGTCAATCTGGTGTGCCGCCGGTTGCCGGGGCAGGCCCGGCATGGTCATGATGTCGCCGCAGACCATGACGACGAATTCGGCACCCGCTGCCAGGCGGACCTCGCGGATGTCCAGGGTGTGGCCCTCGGGTGCGCCCAGTAACTGCGCGTCGATTGAGAAAGAGTAGGGCGTTTTGGCCACGCAGACCGGGTAGTGCCCGTAGCCGTCCAGTTGCAGCTGCTCAATCTGCTTGCGCACCTTGGTGCTGGCCGTCACCGACGCGGCGCGGTAGACACGGGTGGCAATCTTGTTGACCTTGTCCCACAGCGTGTCGTCATCCCGGTAGACCCATTGCAGCGCGGATTCCTGCTCGCACAGCTCCACCACGGCATGTGCCAGCTCGGTTGCGCCCTGGCCGCCGTCGGCCCAGTGCGTGGTCAGCACGACCCGCACGCCCAACTCTGCCATGCGCGCGATCAGCAGCGCGATTTCTGCTGGCGTGTCGGTGGCAAAGTGGTTGATGGCGACCACGCACGGCATGCCGTAGACATGGCGCACGTTGTCGACATGGCGCTCCAGATTGACCAGCCCTTTCTCCAGCGCAACCAGGTCTTCTTCCGTGATGGTTTTCAGGTTGGCTCCGCCCTGGTACTTGAGGGCACGCAAAGTGGCCACCACCACGCAGGCGGATGGCTGCAGCCCACTCTTGCGGCACTTGATGCTGACAAACTTCTCGGCACCCAAGTCCGCACCAAAACCGGCCTCGGTCACCACGTAGTCGGCCAGCTTGAGGGCGGCGCGCGTGGCCATGACGGAGTTGCAACCGTGTGCGATGTTGGCGAACGGCCCGCCATGGATGAACACCGGGTTGTTTTCCAGCGTCTGCACCAGGTTTGGAGCGAAGGCCTTGTGCAGCAGCACGGTCATGGCGCCGTGGGCCTGCAGGTCGCGCGCCGTCACGGGCTTCTGGTCGCGGGTGGTGGCCACCACGATGTTGCCCAGCCGCTCCCGCAAGTCGTCCAGCGACTGTGCCAGGCAGAAGATGGCCATCACCTCGGAGGCGACCACGATGTCAAAGCCGTCCTGGCGCGGGTAGCCGTTGAGCGGCCCGCCCAGCGACACCACGATGTCGCGCAGTGCGCGGTCGTTCATGTTCATCACCCGCTTCCAGGTGATCCGGCGCACGTCAATGCCCAGTGCGTTGCCGTGGTGAATGTGGTTGTCCAGCAGTGCAGCCAGCAGGTTGTTGGCCAGCGCAATGGCCGAAAAGTCGCCGGTGAAGTGCAGGTTGATGTCCTCCATAGGCACCACCTGCGCGTAGCCGCCACCTGCCGCGCCGCCCTTCATGCCAAACACCGGGCCCAGCGACGGCTCGCGCAGGCACATGGCGGCTTTCTTGCCAATGCAGTTCAGCGCGTCACCCAGCCCGATCACGGTGGTGGTCTTGCCTTCACCGGCCGGCGTGGGGCTGATGGCGGTGACCAGGATCAGCTTGCCGTCGGCTCGGTCGCGCAGGCTGGCGATGTAATCCAGCGAGAGCTTGGCCATATGGTGCCCATACGGTTCCAGGTGTGCGTCCGCGATGCCCAGGCGTTCGCGGGCCAGGGTGGAGATGCGCTGCATGGACGCAGCCTGTGCGATGGCGATGTCGGTAGGAATGGGCATGGTGGGGCTCCGGGTGCCACCATGTTACCCATAGAAGGTGGGCTCGCGTCTGCGCTATCCCGCGGCCACAATCACATGCGCCTGAATTTTTCCGGCCACTGGGCCGGCGCCATGGCGGGCGGTAATCGCCTCTGTCGCGCGGTCCGTGGCGAGCGCCAGTTTGCTGGCATCGCGCGTCTCGATTTCGTTGCGCAACGGCGTGCCGTGGCAATAGGCGGTAGCTACGTCGCGTGCCGAGGGCGCGCGACTCAGCTTCTCGCGCGTCTCGATCGCGATGTTGGTGAACCCTGCGCGTTGCAAATCCTCGCGGATTAGCGCGGTGTCGTGGTAGCCGTGCGGCGTGCGGGCGAGGAACCGCGGCGGGTCGTGCGGAAACAATGTGGCGACGGCGTTGGTGACGTCGTCGGCAAAGGCGTTTTCTTCGATGCGGTCCCAGACACTGAAAACAAAGCGCCCATTGGCCTTTAGCATGCGACGCGCCTCGGCGTAGCCCGCGACCCGGTCGGGAAAGAACATCGCGCCGAACTGGCAGCACACCACGTCAAACGCGGCATCGTCGAACGGCAGGGCCAGCGCGTCCGCCTGTTGCCATGTGAGGCGGCTGTCTGCCCCCTGCCGGCTGGCGGCGTAGTCGAGCATGGGCTGGTTGAGGTCAGTCACGACGTAGCGCGCGTCGGGCTTGAGCTGTGGTGCCAGCAAGCGCGTGACCACGCCGCTGCCGGCCGCCGTTTCCAGCACCGCGCCGGGCGCGAAGGCAGCGACCAGCTCCGCCAGGTCGGTGGCATAGGTCTCGAAAATCAGCGGGACCATCAGCGTGTCGTAGAACTTCGGGATGGAGCCCGTGAATACCTTGTCGCTATTCGCCATGAGCGCTCCTCAACGTGTGCGCAGCCCGGTTGGGCATGGCCACGGCCTGCCATTGTGGTCGTGCAATCCAGCTCCGTCAACGCGGTATGCTCTATGCCCGAGAAAGGCTCAGACATGAAACCATCACAATCCGTTGTATTCCGGTTTGGCGATGCTCAGTTCGAGCAGTTTGGTGGCGGCTTGCGGGTGGCTAGCCAGAAAAAGCGTCTGCGCCCGCAGACGGCCGCCGTTCTGGCACAGCTGTTGGAGCGCGCCGGACAACTGGTCGTCCACGAAGAGTTGATTCAGGCGGTGTGGGGCGACATTGTTGTAACGGACAACTCGCTGGCGCAATGCATCTCGGAAATCCGCAGTGCGCTGGGAGCGGGTTACGAGAACGTGATCGAAACCGTGCCCAGGCGCGGTTACCTGGTGCGTGTCGCCGTTGCGCGAGACGTCGCTGGACCGGTCGCTGAACTCTCCCCGACCGTTGACCGTGAAAGCAGCAATGCCGCCACGCCAGTCACCCCGCACCGCCTGAAGTGGCTGGCCGCGGGTGCTCGGGTCATCGTGCTGATCGCCGTGGGCTGGCTTGGGTTTTTGCATCTCTCCACACCTGAACCGGCCCGCATCTCGCTGGCCGTCTTGCCCTTTCAAGGGCGCATGGCTGGCACCGAGCAGGCCTGGTTTAGCGAAAACCTGGGCGAAGACATCACTACCAATCTGTCCAGGATTCCGGGGGCCCATGTCATCGCTCGCGTGTCAACGCAGGCCTATGCCGGGCAGGATGTGCGCCTGGCCGGCCGTGAACTTGGTGTGCGGTATGTTGTTGGCGGCACTGTAGACCGTGATGCAGACCACGTGGGAATGACGCTGTACCTCGCTGACACCGACACCGGTGCGATCCACTGGAGCGAACGGTTTGAAACCCGAGCAGCGGACGTCGACAAGACGGCGCGCCAGGTGGCCGACCGGGTTGCCAACACGCTGCATGTGACCGTTGTTGCCGCCGAAGCGCAGCGCATTGCAGATGCGCATGCGCGCAATCCCGCAGCCGAAGAACTGGCGCTGCAGGCATGGGCCGCCTGGAACCGGGGTTCACCCGCAGACGTGGCCCGCGCCAAAGAGCTGGCGCAGCAGGCACTGGCTCTGGATGACCGGTCCGTGCTGGCCTGGAAGACCATGGCCAGCTGGCATTTGCGCGCACGCATCAGCCAGTCCCTGCCCGCAGAGCAGGCGGTTGCGGGTGCCGAAGCCGCCGCCCAGCGGGCCATGGACATCGACCCCCAGCACACGCTGGTGCACACGGTGTACGGCGCCGCCAAGGTGCTGCGCGGCCAGCACGAAGAGGCCCAAACGGTGCTGGAACATGAAATCGCCACCAACCCCTCCCACCCGGTGGCCTACTACTACTTGGGCCTGTCCTATCTGATGCGTGGCCAACCCGAACAAGCGATCGCGCAGTACCAGCGTGCGCTATCCATCAGCCCGCGCGATCCGCGGCTCTCGCGTTTTCACCGCTACCTGTCACTGGCGTATCTGCACAACCACGATCTGCCGTCGGCCTTGCACCACGCCAGGCTGGCCACCCAGGCGCCCATGGTGGACCGCACGGCATGGGCCATGCTGGCGTCCACCTGCGCGCTCGTGCATGACCAGCCCTGCACTGACACGGCCACAGCCAGGCTGCGCGCGTTGTGGCCCAACTTCACGATTGCGCAGGGCGAGTCTGAATGGCCGCCCGCCCGCGCCGGGTTCACGGTACGCCATCAGGAATATCTGAACGGGCTGAAGCTCGCCGGCTTCGCGGCAGGCACCTAGTTCTTGGGTGCTTCTGGCGGAGCGAAGAACCGGGTCGCGGTAGGCCCGTTGCCCACGATCTGAACGACCACGCCGTCTTCCTTGATTTGCGAGAAGTGGTTCACGTTGGCGGGCTCGGTGTAAAAGCTGCCGGCGGGTAGCGCCTTCAGCTTGGCCGGGTCAAACTTGTCGCCGTAGCCAACGTACCAGGTACCCGAGATGATGGTGTAGGCCCTGGCCTCCGGGTGCGAGTGGGCTTGGGAGATGCTGTTGGGCGGAAATTTGACGCGCTCGACATACGGCCCCGGCTTGGTGGAGTCGCCGACCAACGGCGCAATCTCATGTCCGGGCACGCGTCCCGGCTTCCATTTCAGTTCATCGCTGGTGAGCCTGAGGCCACCTTCGGGCAAGTCGTCCGTGGCCTGGGCGGAGAAAGCGACAAGGCTGAGCGCAAGGCAGAGCGACACGTGTGCGGCAAAGACTTCCATGGTGACTCCCAAAAGGTGATGTGGTTTGCAGCCATTCACTATCGTCGCCGCCCGGCAAAAAGTCCTGAACAAAACCTGAAAGAAGCCTGAAAACGTCGGCATTCAGGGTTGCTGCTGAAGTATTGTGGAACTTCTACGGGCACTGGTGCCGCCGCCGCGTCTACACCCGGACCTCAGGTCGGAATGCGTGGCATCGCACAGACCCAGTGCCAAGGGGCCCGTAAGGTGGCGGTTTTCGTGAAAGGAAATCCCATGTTCCAAATCGACAGCTATTTGTTTTTCGATGGCACCTGCTCCGACGCCATGCACTTCTACCAGCAGACCCTGGGTGGCGAAATCGAAATGATGATGACGCATGGGCAGTCACCCATGAAAGACCAGCTGCCCGAGGGTAGTGAGGATCGCATCCTGCATGCCAGCCTGCGCATCGGCGCGTCGCGGCTGCTGGCGTCGGACTCCATGGTTGGCCAGCCGTACGAGGGCATGAAGGGTTTCAATTTGTCGCTGAGCTACCCGACGGCGCTTGAGGCCAAGCGCGTGTTTGACCTGCTGGCCGATGGCGGCAAGGTGACCATGCCCTTGGCCGATACCTTTTGGTCCGAAGCCTATGGCATGCTGGTGGACCGGTTCGGCACGCCGTGGATGCTGAGCGGTGGCGCTGCGAAGAGCAGGGCATGACCGCCCCGTTGCAACAGTGGCAGGTGCTGCCACACGGCAGGCCCACCCGGATTGGCGACAACATGCTGACCGTGACGGGCGACATCCACATGCCCCTGGTGGAGCTGCCCCGGCGCATGACCGTGGTGCGCCTGCACGATGCACGCCTGGTGGTCTACAGCGCCATTGCGTTGAACGAAGACGAAATGATTGCGCTGGAAGTGTGGGGGCAACCGGCGTATCTGGTTGTGCCCAGTGACAGACACCGAATGGACGCAAAAATCTGGAAGACCCGTTACCCGGCAATCCAGGTTGTGACGCCGTCCGGCGCCCGTGCCAAGGTCGAAGAGCTGGTCGCGGTGGACACGGTGGCCCCCGATTTCAAAGACCCGGACGTGGACTTTATGGCCGTGCCCGGCACCCGCGGGCATGAAGCAGCGCTGATGGTGCGCGGGGCGGATGGCTGCACACTGATCCTGAACGACGTGGTGGGTAACATCCGCGATTCCAAGGGCTTTGGCGGCTGGCTGTTGCGCCTGGCCGGCTTTGCGGGCGACGAGCCGCACATCCCGTCGGTGGTGAAGATGACGGTGGTGAACGACACCCAGGCCCTGCGCTTGCAACTGATGGAGTGGGCCGCCATGCCCACACTGACGCGCATCATCGTGTCCCACGGTGACATCATTGAGGACAACCCGCGGCAGGTGTTGCGCGAGTTGGCGACTTCGCTGGACTAGCCATCGCCCACGGGCCGCCCCCTGGGTGCAACACGCTGTGATGTTAAATGCTATCGTTTACGTAGCGATATGCGTATATTTCACGAGGGCTAGCGGCCAATTCTTCAGAACTATGGCGGCGCTGGACTAGGCGGTTACGCTCTTTGCTGCGCTCAGTTCACTCGCAGACAGTACCGTTGGGGTTACTACCGCGGCACCAGTCTCCTGGTTGAAGAACGGGTTGCGCCGGTAGGCGCCGTTCAGGCGCGCCTTGACGATCATGGCCATAGTTTTTGCAATCCCGCTGACAAGCCCCGCCGACTGCGGCTTGACCTTTCCAATCGCGCTCTTGATGCCGACGACCATGGTGACCGGGCCAAACGATGCTCTGCGGGATTGGCTGTCGCCGAGCAGGCAGGTGTGGATCAGGCCGACAAACGAAACGCGTGGGTTGGCCGGCGTGTTGCCAATGGGGGTGTTGCAGCATGCTGCGTACCAGCGCAGCATGCCGGTGTCGGTCAGGCGAAGGCAGGCCAGGTGCTCGGCGCCCCGGGTGAATGTCAGGTTCGACGGTGGAACCTGGATGATTTCAGTGCCACCGCGGTCGTTCAGTGCGTCTGGTGCTTTCAAATGCCGCGCGAAGGCCTGGCAGTCATCGCAGTAGCAGACGCAGCGGTTGGCAGGGCGCGTGGGCGTCAGGACGCCACGGACTTTTCCGCACCGGCACCGGATGTTGTGACTGCGGGGCATCCGTCAGCCGCGCACAGCCGCTTCGATGGTGGCGATGTCGATCTTGCCCATCTGCATCATGGCCTGAAAAGCGCGCTTGGCCGCCGCGGGGTCAGGGTTCGTGATGGCGGCTGTCAGCGCGCGCGGAGTGATCTGCCAGGACAGTCCCCATTTGTCCCTGCACCAACCGCATTGGCTGGCCTGGCCGCCGTTTCCTATGATGGCGTTCCACAACCGGTCAGTTTCTTCCTGGGTGTCGGTTGCAACCTGGAACGAGAACGCCTCGGTGTGCGTGAATGCCGGCCCTCCGTTCAAGCCGAGGCAAGGGATGCCCATCACCGTGAACTGAACCGTCAACACGTCGCCCTGTTTGCCCGAGGGGTAGTCACCGGGCGCACGGTGAACGGCGTCTACCCTGCTGTCGGGAAATGTCTCGGCGTAGAACTTGGCGGCATCCAGAGCAGTGCCGTCGTACCAAAGGCAAATCGTGTTTTTGCTGACCATGGTGGCTCTCCTGAATTGGGAAGAGCCCATTCTCCGCAAACTGCGGGCGAAGTGCATTTACGGTCGGATTGAAGCCAGACTTAAAAAGGGTTATTCAAACGTCAGATGCCGACAGGATGGCCAGCGCCTTTTCCGAAAACGCAATCCACTGCGTCTCCTGCGAGATCCCCGCGTTCAGCACCAGGTGCTGCAACTGCTGCTTGCGTGAGCCGCCTTCTTCCACGTTCGCAAAGTCGCGTGCTGCAATCGTCTGGTACAGCGCCAGCTTTTGCTTGTGCAACTCCAGGCGGCGGCGGATATCGTCGGCCAGACCGGTGGGGCCGACGGCGGCCTCGGCGCGCAGGCGCACCATGAATGCGTCGCGCTGGGGTGTGGGGTCTTGTTGCTCGGCCACCCAGCGCTTGAGTTCCTTGCGCCCGGCGGGCAGCACGCGGTAGACGCGTTTGCGGCCACGCCCGCTCTCGGGCGGCAGGGACTCCACCCAGCCGGCTTCTTCCAGGCGGCCCAGTTCGCGGTAGATCTGCTGGTGAGTGGCGTGCCAGAAGTAGCCGATGGACCGGTCGAAGCGGCTGGCCAGGTCGGAGCCAGAGGAGGGTTGTTCGACCAGGGCGGTGATGAGCGCATGGGGTAGGGACATTGGCTTTGTGGAGGCTTAAAAGCGCATTTTATGCAACCAGTTGCAGAGTTGTGGGGAATTTCGCTAGAATTGTGCAACCAGTTGCATAAAGGAGTTTCCATGACCACGTATCCCCATCTGCTCGCGCCCCTCGACCTGGGCTTTACCACCCTGAAGAATCGGGTCCTGATGGGCTCCATGCACGTGGGCCTGGAAGAGGTGCCGAACGGTTTCGAGCGCATGGCCGCCTTCTATGCCGAGCGCGCCCGTGGCGACGTGGGCCTGATCGTGACCGGTGGCATTGCCCCCAACGAGCGCGGCCGGCCCATGAAGGGCGGCGCCATGTTGACCACTGAAGCTGAAGTCGCGCACCACCGCGTGGTGACGGATGCCGTGCACCAGGCAGGCGGCAAGATCGCCATGCAGATCCTGCACTTTGGCCGCTACTCGTACCAGAAAGACCTGGTGGCGCCCAGTGCCTTGCAGGCGCCCATCAACCCGTTCACGCCGCACGCGCTAACCACCGACGAAGTGGAGCAAACGGTGGAGGACTTTGTGCGCTGCGCCGCGCTGGCCCAGTCCGCCGGTTATGACGGCGTGGAGATCATGGGCTCCGAGGGCTACCTGATCAACGAATTCATCGCCGCGCGCACCAACCACCGCGACGATGCCTGGGGTGGCAGCTACGCCAACCGCATCCGCTTCCCTGTGGAGATCGTACGCCGGGTGCGCGAAAAGGTCGGCACCAACTTCATCATCATCTACCGCCTGTCCGCGCTGGACCTGGTGGAGGGCGGCTCCACGCTGGACGAGGTGGTGCAACTGGCCCAGGCCATCGAGGCCGCCGGCGCCACCCTCCTCAACACCGGCATTGGCTGGCACGAGGCGCGCATCCCCACCATCGCCACCAAGGTGCCACGCGCGGCCTATGCCTGGGTCACGCAGCGTCTGATGGGCAAGGTCAAGATTCCGCTGATCGCCACCAACCGCATCAACACGCCCGAGGTGGGCGAGCAGCTGATCCGCGACGGCTTTTGCAACATGGTGTCCATGGCGCGCCCCTTTTTGGCCGACTCTGACTTTGTGCGCAAGGCAGCCGAAGGCCGTGCCGACGAGATCAACACCTGCATCGGCTGCAACCAGGCCTGCCTGGACCACACCTTCGGCGGCAAGATCACGTCCTGCCTGGTGAATCCGCGCGCCTGCCACGAGACGGAGTTGGTGATTGCGCCGGCCGCCAAGACCAAGCGCATTGCCGTGGTCGGCGCAGGGCCTGCCGGCCTGAGCTTTGCCGTGACTGCCGCCGAGCGTGGCCACCGCGTGGAGCTGTTTGACTCCGCCTCCGAAATTGGCGGCCAGTTCAACATCGCCAAGAAGGTGCCGGGCAAGGAAGAGTTTTACGAGACGCTGCGCTACTTTGATCGCCAGTTGACGCTAAAGGGCGTCAAGCTGTCGCTCAACACCCGCGTCAGTGCAGATGCGCTGAAGGCCGCGGGTTTTGACGAGATCGTGCTGGCCACCGGGGTGACGCCGCGCACGCCCGCCATTGAGGGCGTGGACCACCCCAAGGTGATGGGCTACCTGGACGTGCTGCGCGACGGCAAGCCGGTGGGGAAGAACGTGGCCGTCATCGGCGCCGGTGGCATTGGCTTTGACGTGTCCGAATTCCTCACGCACAGCGGCACCAGCCCCAGCGTGGATGCGCCCAAGTTCTATGCGGAGTGGGGCATTGATACGACCTACGCCAACGTGGGCGGCCTGACCCCGCCGCATGTGGAGGCATCGCCGCGCAAGGTGCACCTGTTGCAGCGCAAGGAGAGCAAGGTGGGTGACCAGTTGGGCAAGACCACCGGCTGGATTCACCGCACCGGGCTCAAGGCCAAGCGCGTGGGCATGACGCCGGGCGTGCAGTACCAGCGCATTGACGATGCCGGTCTGCACATCCGCGTGGGTGACCAGGAGCAGGTGCTGGCGGTGGACAGCGTGGTGCTGTGCGCCGGCCAGGAGCCGCAACGCGAGCTGCTGGCCGACCTGCAGGCGGCCGGCTGCACCGTGCACCTGATAGGCGGTGCCGACGTGGCCGCCGAGCTGGACGCCAAGCGGGCCATCAACCAGGGCACGCGCCTGGCGGCCAGTATTTGAAATTTACAGGAGACTTCCATGCAACAAGCCCCCAGCCACCTCAAGCCCGCGGTCGCGGCCTCCATCGCCATCTGGCACGACATGGTCGCCAAGCGCGACCTCTCAAAGCTGGCCAGCATTGTCCACCCCGATGCCGTGTTCCGCTCACCCATGGCCATCCACCCCTACCAGCCGGCAGCTGCGCTGATCCTGGCGCTGTCCACGGTGATCAACGTGTTCGAAGACTTCACCTACCACCGCCAACTGGCATCCGACGACGGCCTGAACGTGGTGCTGGAGTTCAGCGCCCGCGTGGGCGACAAGCAGCTCAAGGGCATTGACCTGGTGCGCTTTGACGAAGCCGGCAAGATTGTGGAATTCGAAGTCATGGTCCGCCCCTTGAGCGGCCTGCAGGCCCTGGGTGCCGAGATGGGTGCGCGCCTCGCAGAGAAGATGCCAGCGTTCAAGGTCAAAGACTGATTCCAGAATCGCAATTCCCCTACCGTTTGCGCCCCGGCGGGGCTATAGTGCCATTGACAATTTCAGAAGCCTGTCAAGGAGGTGGCACCATGGCGATTCAACATGCAATTTCGGGTCAACCGGTCAGCGTTCTGCCCTGTGTCGACATGCCAGGCGACCGGCAGACCGTGGCGATTTTCAAGACCAGCGAGCTTGAAGTCATCCGCCTGGTGCTGCCTAAGGGCAAATCCATGCCGGCCCACAAGGTAGCGGGCGACATCACCGTGCAGTGTCTGGCGGGTTCCATCGCCTTTGCCAGCGATGGCGCAAGCCAGACGCTTGCGGCGGGCGAGATGCTGTACCTGGCCGGAGGCGTTGTCCACAGCCTGACCGGAATCGAAGACGCGTGTGCACTGTTGCACATCGTTCTGCGCAAATAGCTGCGAATTTGACAGCTGCCTACGTAGATTTTGCGAGGGCTGGAGGCTGATTGGATGCGGCACCCAGCAGTGCGCCAATCTGCGCATCCTTCTCCCGCCACAACTGCTGCACCCATTGCGAGAAGGCCTCACGAAACGCCGGGTCCTGCGCATAGTCGCCCTGCATCAGATGCTGCGGTATCGGCAGGCTGCGCACCCGCACCACGATGCGGCGCACCTTGCCCAGCAAAAAGTCGGTGAAGGTGGGGGCGCCGTCGGGGTAGACGATGGTCACGTCCAGAATCGCCTGGAACTTGTCGCCCATGGCGTTGAGCGCCAGTGCCATGCCGCCGGCCTTGGGCTTGAGCAGGTGGCGGTAGGGTGACTGCTGCTTGGCGTGCTTGGCCTGGGTGAAGCGGGTGCCCTCCAGAAAGTTCATGACGCTGGTGGGGATCAGCGCGTATTTGGCGCAGGCGCGGCGGGTGGTCTCCTGGTCCCGTCCGCGCATCTCGGGGTGTTTTTTCAGGTACTCCTCGGTGTGGCGGCGCATGAAGGGGAACTCCAGCGCCCACCAGGCCAGGCCCATGACCGGCACCCAGATCAGCTGCTGCTTCAAAAAGAATTTGAGCAAGGGGATGCGCCGGTTCAGCAGGTGCTGCAGCACCAGGATGTCGACCCAGGACTGGTGGTTGCTGTTGACCATGTACCAGCTGTGCGGGTCCAGCCCCTCAATGCCCTGCACGTCCCAGGTGGTGCGCTGGGTCAGGCCCATCCAGCCGCTGTTGCCCCAGATCCAGGCCTCGGCAATCGACAGCAGGATGGGGTCGATGGCCAGGCGCACCGCCCTGAACGGCAGGATCAGCTTGAGCGCGGAAACCACCAGCAGGATGGGCACCCAGAACAGCGCGTTGACCACCATCAGCAGTGTGGCGATCAGGAAAACCAGGGGGGCGGGTAAAAAGTTCAGCATGGGTTTGCTATAAGTTTGGTAGCTATATACGTAATGAATACGAGGGCTAACGGCCTATTTTTCATAGAAGCACAGGGTGTTGCGGCCTTCGGACTTGGCGTCATACATGGCAGTGTCGGCTTGTCGCAGCAGCTCGGGCCCGTCCACGCCATGGCCCAGGAACAGCGTGGCGCCAATGCTGGGCGTGATGGTGTGCGCCACGCCCTGCAGCGCGTAGGGCTCGTTCAGGCTGGACAGAATCTTGTACCCCACCGTTGCCGCGTGCTGTTTGGCGTCCTGCGGGTCCTGGCTCAGACCCTGGATCAGCACGACGAATTCGTCTCCGCCCAGGCGGGCCACGGTGTCCACGGCGCGCACGCACTGTTGCAGCCGTAGTGCCACCTCTTGCAGCATGCGGTCTCCCATGTCGTGGCCATGGCTGTCGTTGAGGTACTTGAACTTGTCCAGGTCCAGAAACAGCAGCGCGCCGTGGGTTTTGTTGCGCTGGCTGGCCAGCAGTGCCGTCTCCAGCCGGTCGTTGAGCATGCGCCGGTTGGGCAGGCCGGTCAGCGTGTCGTGAAAGGCCAGGTGCTCGATCGCGGTGAGTGAGGCCTGCAACTGGGCCTGGGTGGCCAGCAGGTCGGCCTCGGCCTGTTTGCGCTTGGAAATGTCCATCAGCGTGCCGACCATGCGCAGCGGTTTGCCAGCCTTGTCGCGTTGCACGACCTTGCCCCGGTTGCTCATCCACACCCAGTGGCCATCGGTGTGCCGCGCCCGGTATTCGGCTTCATAGGCTGGTGCCGCGCCGCTGAGGTGGGCGCGCATCGCCTCCAGCGTGCCGGGCAGATCGTCCGGATGGATGAGGTGGCCCCAGGCCCGCCCATGGTTGCGCTCCGCCGGGTCACGCCCCAGCATCGCGCAGGAGCGCTCGTCCAGAAAATAACCTTTCTCGATGCGCAGGTCGTGGTCCCAGCAGCCCAGTTCCGCGCCGATGAGGGCCAGTTCCAGTTGTTCGGTGGTATCGCGCAGCAGGCTTTCGGCGTCCTTGCGGTCCTGGATGTCGCGCGCCATGCCCAGCACGGCGATGGTCTGGCCACTGCTGTCGCGCATCGGGGACTTGACCACCTCATACACCCGCGGGTCGCTGTGGGCGGGCGAGGGCATGGGGCCTTCAAAAGTCAGTGTCTTGCCGGTTGCTATCACCAGGCGGTCGGCTGCGAGAAACTCCCGTGCCAGTTCCGCACCCACCCACTGGGCGTCATCGGTGCCGACGATCTGGGCATTGGAAGCGCCCAGGTGTTCGGCAAAGGCCGTGTTGCAGACCAGATGCACGCCATTCAAATCCTTGAGCCAGACCCGGTCGGGGATGGTCTCCAGCACGTCGCGCAGCAGGTCAGCCAGTGTGGACGCTTCGGGGGTGCTCAAGCGGTGGACTCCTGGTTGGCCTACTTCAGGCTGCCCGACAGAAATTGCGCCAGCCGCTCGCTCTTGGGTGCCGCCAGCACACTGGCCGGGTGGCCCTGCTCTTCGATGCGGCCCTGGTGCAGAAAGATCAGGTGGTTCGACACTTCGCGGGCAAACCCCATTTCGTGGGTGACGACCACCATGGTGCGGCCTTCCTGGGCCAGGTTCTTCATGACCTTCAGCACCTCGGAGACCAACTCGGGGTCCAGCGCGCTGGTGGGTTCGTCAAACAGCATGACCTCGGGCTCCATGGCCAGTGCCCGGGCAATCGCCACGCGCTGCTGCTGGCCGCCGCTCAGGTGGGCGGGGTAGCTGTCTTCCTTGCCTTCCAGTCCGACCTTGGCCAGGTATTTGCGGGCAGTTTCAATGGCCTGCGCCTTGGGCACACCCATGACGTGGACCGGCGCTTCGATGATGTTCTGCAGCACCGTCATGTGGGCCCACAGGTTGAAGTGCTGGAACACCATGGCCAGCTTGGTGCGCAAACGGGCCAGTTGCGCGGGGTCGGCGGCGGCCAGTTCGCCGTTGGGCTGGGCGACCAGTTTCAGGTCTTCGCCGGCGACGGCGATGCGGCCTTCATGCGGTTTTTCCAGAAGGTTGATGCAGCGCAGGAAGGTGCTCTTGCCGGAGCCCGAGCTGCCGATGATGCTGATGACGTCACCGGCGTGGGCGCACAGCGACACGCCTTTGAGCACCTCGTTGGCACCAAAGCGCTTGTGGATGTTGTCGACCTGGAGTTTGAGTGTTTCTTGCGTCATGGCGTCAGGCACCCAGCAGTTCACCGGTGCGAAAGGCCGTGGCGCCGGCAATTTTCCCGAGTTCGGCGCCCGCCAGGGCGTAGCGCTCGCGGATGCGGGCATACAGCGGGCCCGCCACGCCGGCCACCACGCGGTGGGTCTGGCCGGACAGCGGGTCAATGATCTCGGCCACCAGGTCGCCGACCTGCAGCAGTTGACCGACTTGGGCGGCAAAGACCACGACGCCCGGTGCCGGTGTGTGCAGGGTTTGTGAGCCGGCCAGCGGCGTGGCCTGGCAGCGTGCGGCCGGCAGCGCTGGTGTGTGGGGGCAGGCAATCACCTGGGCATGCTGCAGGTAGGCGAACAGGGCCTGGGCGTCCGCCAGCGCCAGCGCGTGGCTGACATCGGCCTCACCGCGCAGCTCAATCGTCGCGCTGCAGCAGCCCTGGGGCAGTGGCACAGTCTTGGCCGCGGCGGCCAGCGCTTCCGTGAGGCGCCACCAGACGCCAGACAGGCATTCGTCAAACGGGCCGCTGCCCGAATTGCGGGCCAGCAGAACCGCCTGGCATTGCATCAGGCGCGTCAGCGGCTCCAACTGGGGCCAGCAGGTCTCTTCGGTGTAGAAGTGCATGACCGACTCGCAATCGCAGTGCAGGTCGAGCACGGCGTCGGCGTCATGGGCCAGCGTGAGCAGGCAGCGGCGCAGGCTTTGCAGTTCGGTGTCCGGCGTCCAGTTGCGCAGGTAGTCGCCCATGGCGCGGCGCACCACACCCACGTTGGCCGCGGGGTCCGGGCACAGTGCGTCGTGCACCACCGGCCACACGGCCTTGGCCAGATCGGGGTAGTGGCGGTTGAAGTTCTCCGAGGTGGCCAGATCGAAGCGCCCCATGGCCCGGTGGTCCACGCGCTGGGCCAGCCCCAGCGGGTTGGCCACGGGGACCAGGATGACCTCGCCCAGCATCTGCCCCGCCGCGTCGGCCGCCTCCAGCAGGGAGCGCAGGTGGTGCGCCACCAGCATGCCCGGCAGCTCTTCGGCGTGCAGGCTGGCCTGGATGTAGACCTTGGGGCCACGCCCCGGCGCGCCAAAGTGAAAGCTGGTCAGCGTCTTGTGGCTGCCCAGGCTGGGGGACAACAGGGGATGGTCTATGCGTTGCATGGTCTGTTCGGCAAGCTTATCAGTGTGTACGGGGTGCCAGATAGGCGAGGAAGCGTCGCTCGCCCAGCTTGAACAGGCCAATCAGGCAGAACGACGCCACCAGGTAAATGGCGGCCGCGGCCAGGTAGGCTTCAAACGGCAGGTAGTACGTGGCGTAAATGCTGCTGGCAGCGGCCGTCACGTCCACCAGGGACGGCACGGCGCTGGCCAGGCTGGTGGCGTGCAGCATCATGACCACTTCGTTGCTGTAGGCGGGCAGGGTGCGGCGCAGCGCGCTGGGCAGGACGATGCGCAGCATGACCTGAAAGCGGCTCATGCCATAGGCCTGTGCTGCCTCGATCTCACCGGCACTGGTTTCGCGGATGGCTCCGGCCAGCATCTCGGCGGTATAGCCCGCCGTGTTCAGTGCAAAGGCCAGCAGCGCACAAAAAAACGGGTCCTTGAAGTGCGTCCACGGCCATAGGCTGTCCCAGCGCGCCTGAATCCATTCCAACTGGCCCAGCCCGTAGTAGATCAGGTAGACCTGGATCAACAGGGGCGTGCCGCGGATGACATAGGTATAGGCGCCGACCAGCCAGCGCAACGGTGCCCAGGGCCCGGTCAGCAGCAGCGCAAACACCAGCGCCATGACGGCACCCACCATCAGCGACGCCAGCAACAGCGTCAGCGTGGTCAGAATGCCAGTGCCAAACAAGGCCAGGTTTTGCGCTTCAAACAGAACGGCAAAGTTCATTTACAGCGTTCCCCGCTTGGTACCCAGGCTGAAGCGGGCATTGAGCCGGCGCAGCGCCGCCAGCGACACCGTGGTGTAGACCAGAAACAGGCCCGCCGTGAACAGGAAGAACACAAACGGCGAGCGGGTGGCCGCGCTGGCCTGCTTGGCGGCGTAGGTCATTTCCTGCAGGCCGATCAGGCTGACCAGGGCCGTGGCCTTGATCAACACCAGCCAGTTGTTGGTGAAGCCGGGCAGGGCGTAGCGCACCATTTGCGGCGCCGTGATGCGGATAAAGGTCTGCGTGGGCCCGAAGCCAAAGGCCCAGGCGGCCTCGGCCTGGCCCTTGGGGATGGACAGCATGGCGCCCCTGAACGTCTCGGTCATGTAGGCGCCGTAGATGAAGCCCAGCGTCAGCACACCGGCCACAAAGGGGTTGATGTCCACCGTGGCCTCGCTGCCCATCCACTCCAGTGCATTGTTCAGGCCAATGGTGCCGCCGTAAAAGATCAGCAGCATCAGCACCAGATCGGGAATGCCGCGGATGATGGTGGTGTAGGCTGTGGCCATACCGACCCAGACCGGGCGGCCCGAGAGCTTGGCGCCGGCGCCCAGCAGGCCCAGCACCACCGACACCAGCAGGGCCGCGATCGACACCCCGACGGTCAGCACCGCGCCCTGCAAGATGGCGGAAACATACGCGTTCATGGACAGGCGTTGCTGTGCCTATTTGCCGTAGACGTCAAACTTGAAGTACTTGTCGTTGATCTTCTTGTAGACGCCGTTGCCGCGCAGGGCCTTGATGGCGGCGTTCAGCTCGGTCTTCAGCGCGTCCTGGCCCTTGCGCAGGCCAATGCCGGCGCCGTAGCCAAAGTATTTGGGCATGGTCAGCTCTTCGCCCTTCAGCTCGTAGTCCTTGCCTTCGGGCTTGCTCAGGAAGCCGCCCGTCACCTCCACATGGTCGGCCACGGTGCCGTCCAGGCGGCCGGCGCGAATGTCCAGGTAGACCTGGTCCTGCGCGTCGTAGGACACCACATCCACGCCGACGGTTTTCAGCTCACCCAGCGCGTATTTCTCCTGCACGCTGGCTTTCAGCACGCCGATCTTCTTGCCCTTCAGCGACGCCGGACCGGTGTACTTGAAGTCTTTCTTGGTCACCACGCGGGTGGGGGTGTTGTAGTACTTGTCGGTGAAGTCGATCTGCTTCATGCGGTCATCGGTGATGGACATGGAGCTGATGATGACGTCGTACTTGCGCGCCATCAGACCAGGAATCATGCTGTCCCAACCCTGTTCCACGAACACGCACTTGCGCTTGATCTGCTCGCACAGGGCGTTGGCGATGTCCACGTCAAACCCGGCCGGCTTGCCGTCCACTTTGTAGGTGAAAGGCTCGTAGGTGGGGTCAATTGCGACCTTCAGGTCCTTACCCTGGGCAAAAGCAGTGGCGCCCAGGGCGCCGAGTGTGATCGCAAGCAATAGTTTCTTCATGGGTGCATCCTAGGGGCGGAAAAGATTCATTCTACGAGGGGCCGAGAATTCGCCGCCGGGCCGCCCCAAGGCGAATTGCGCCCCCTTGGGGGGCAGCGCAGCACGCGCAGCGACAAGCGTGGGGGCAACCTATTCACCCTTTAGGTGGCAATGTCCAACGCAAAACTTTAAAATACACGGTTACCCGAAAGTCCCATGAACGCCCTTGTCGACGTCTCCTTCTTCCCGCGCGCCGCCAAACCGCTGACCAGTTACCGCAAATACTGGGCCGCGCGCTTCGGCACGTCGCGCTTTTTGCCGATGAGCCGCGCCGAAATGGAGCAGCTCGGCTGGGACAGTTGCGACATCGTGCTGGTCACCGGCGACGCCTATGTGGACCATCCCAGCTTCGGCATGGCGGTGATTGGCCGCCTGCTGGAAGCCCAGGGTTTTCGCGTGGGCATCATCGCCCAGCCGGACTGGCAGAGCGCCGACCCGTTCAAGGTGCTGGGCAAGCCCAACCTGTTCTGGGCCGTGACCGCGGGCAACATGGATTCCATGATCAACCGCTACACGGCAGACCGCAAGATCCGCAGCGACGACGCCTACACCCCCGGCGCCGAGGGCAACCAGCGCCCGGACCACGCGGCCATCGTCTATAGCCAGCGCTGCCGCGAGGCCTTCAAGGACGTGCCCATCGTGCTGGGCGGCATCGAAGGCTCGCTGCGCCGCATCGCCCACTACGACTACTGGAGTGACAAGGTGCGCCGCTCCATCGTCGTGGACGCCAAGTGCGACCTGCTGCTGTACGGCAATGCCGACCGCGCCATCGTAGAGATTGCCCACCGCCTGGCCGCGCGCGAGCCGGTGCAGAAGATCACCGATGTGCGCGGCACGGCCTTTGTGCGCCGCCAGGACGATGAGTCTGGCAAGGGCTGGTTCGAGATCGATTCCACCAGCGTGGACGAACCTGGCCGCGTCGAGGCCCACGTCAACCCCTACCAGACCACCAGCGAACAGGCGGCGCAGCAGGGCAGCAGTTGCGCCAAGGAAGACGACGCCAAAGCCGTGGCCGAGGCGGCTGAGCTGGTTGGCGTAAATGCTACGAATTCAGGAGCTACTCAAGCAGCTTCCACGAGGGCTAGCGGCCAGATTGCCTCCATGCCTTTGGCCACGGCAACGATCCAGCCCATCACCTTCTTCTCCAACCCGGCACTGGCCGGTGGCCGCAAGGTTCCGCCGCGTGAGCGTTCGGTGATCCGCCTGCCCAGCTACGAACAGGTCAAGAGCGACCCGGTTCTGTACGCCCACGCCAGCCGCGTGCTGCACCTGGAGACCAACCCCGGCAACGCCCGAGCACTGGTCCAGGCCCATGGCGAGGGCGTCACTGCCCGTGATGTGTGGATCAACCCGCCCCCCATCCCGCTGACTACGGCCGAGATGGACTACGTGTTTGACCTGCCGTACGCCCGCAGCCCGCACCCTCGGTACGCCGACGAGAACGGCAGCCATGACCACGCCACCAAGATCCCGGCGTGGGAGATGATCCGCTTCTCCATCAACATCATGCGCGGCTGCTTTGGTGGCTGCACCTTCTGCTCCATCACCGAGCACGAGGGCCGCATCATCCAGAGCCGCTCCGAGGAGTCGGTGATCAAGGAGATCGAGGACATTCGCGACAAGGTCAAGGGCTTCACCGGCACCATCTCCGACCTGGGCGGCCCCACGGCCAATATGTACCGCCTGGGCTGCAAGAGCCCGGAGATTGAAGCGGCGTGTCGCAAACCCAGTTGCGTCTACCCCGGCATCTGCCAGAACCTGACCACCAACCACGACCCGCTGATCAAGATCTACCGCCGCGGCCGCGCGCTCAAGGGCATCAAGAAGATTTTGATCGGCAGCGGCCTGCGCTACGACCTGGCCGTGAAGAGCCCCGAGTACGTGAAAGAGCTGGTGACCCACCACGTGGGCGGCTACCTGAAGATCGCGCCCGAGCACACCGAGAGCGGGCCGCTGACCAAGATGATGAAGCCCGGCATTGGCAACTACGACAAGTTCAAGCAGATGTTTGACAAGTTCACGCTGGAGGCCGGCAAGAAGCAGTTCCTGATTCCGTACTTCATCGCCGCCCACCCAGGCACCAGCGACGAAGACATGATGAACCTGGCAGTCTGGCTCAAGAAGCATGGCTTTCGCGCCGACCAGGTGCAGACCTTCTACCCCAGTCCCATGGCGAGCGCCACGGCCATGTACCACAGCGGGCGCAACCCGCTGCGCAAGATCCACCGCGTGGTGGAGAGTGACGACGAGAACGTGGACGTGGTGCGTGGCGAGAAGCGCCGCCGCCTGCACAAGGCCTTTCTGCGCTACCACGACCCCGCCAACTGGCCGCTGCTGCGCGAGGCGCTGAAGGCCATGGGCCGCGCCGATCTGGTCGGCAACGGCAAGCACCATCTGATTCCCACCTTCCAGCCGCTGGGCGATGGTGGTTACCAGAGCGCGCGCAAGAAGAATTCGACACCCTTGATCCCCGATCCGCGCCTGGTTCCCACCAAGCCGGTCAAGGGCCGCATCCTGACCCAGCACACCGGTCTGCCCCCGCGTGAGACGGGTGCCAAACGGATGCCGGGCAAGCCGGTGCGCAAGGAGCGCTAAGCGTCTTGCGCCACCCGGTGCTGCCACCAGATGAAGAGTGGCGCACCGACTATCTCCAGCGCGGTGAAGGCGATAAACGGCGTCAGCGGCAGCCCCACCAGGGCGATCGACAGCAGGCGCCCCACGCCGCCCACTGCGATCATCAGCCACGCGGCCCTAAACAAGGCAGTCTGCGTGGCGATGCGGGGCACCAGCCACCACACGCACAGCCCCAGGCCCAGCCACACGCCGCCGAAAAAGCGCATATTGCTGTCCAGCGTGGCGTCTGTCGGCAGGTTCAGTCCGGCATACAGTGGGTCGCTCAGTCCCATCATGCCCACCACGCCGGTAATGACCGGCACGGCGCCCAGCAGGGCCGTGGCCACCCGCAGCGCGCGCCGGCTCATGCTGGCACCTGTACCCACGTGGCGATCAGACCTGCGGCAAACAGGGCACAAGTCAGCGCGATGCCGCGCAGCGGGATGCGGAACCAGTATCGCCAGGCCAGGGCCAGATAGGCCAACAGCGTGGCCATGCCCAGACCCTGCAAAAACCGGGATTGCTGCAATAGGGGCAGGTGCCACAGTGCGAGATAGCCGAACACCAGCGCAAACAGAATCGCGCCCAGGCTGTGGCTGGCGTTGAAGCCTTTGGTGGCCCGCCACATGGTGGTTTCGCGGGTGAGCACCGGGTGGCTGGTGGCCATGGCCTGGGCGGTGGCGGCGTCGCGCGGGTGCAGTTTGTTGCCGTAGAAGGTGTAGAGCAGATGCACGCTGCCCAGCAGTCCGATGACGGTTGCGGCGGCGGTGAAGAACAGGGCGGCGAGGTTCATGACAGGGTCCTTGCATGCGGATGGGAGATTAATCTTTACGTGAGAAAGATTGGTGTATCTTGCCGATTTATCTTTCTCGTGTCAAGATCAGTCCATGAAAGAAAAAATCTCCGGCAAAGCCGCAACCAAACGCCCCGTCAAAGCGCAACCCAAGCCCTACCACCACGGCAACTTGCGCGAGAGCCTGCTGGAAGCGGCCGACACCGTGCTGGCCGAGCGGGGCGTGCGCGGCACCACGCTGCGCGACGTGGCCAAGGCGGCGGGCGTCTCACACGCCGCGCCGTACCACCACTTCAGCAGCCTCGATGACCTGCTGGCCGCAGTGGCCCAGCGCGCCTTTGTCACGCTGGGCAACGCCCTGGAACTGGCCAGCGGCGAGCCCGATACCGGTGAACGCCTGCTGAAAATCAACGACGCCTATGTGGCCTGCGCCTGCGCCCGGCCCGAGCAGTTTCGCCTGATGTTTGGCCCGCTGCTGACGCGCAAGGCCGAGTACCCTGCGCTGCAGGCGGCAGCGGATCGGGCCTTTGGTTTCCTGCTGACCGCCGCTTGCGCGCACGATCCCGAGCAGGGGCCGGTGCTGGCCTTGACCGGCTGGAGCCTGGCGCACGGCCTGTCCAATCTGCTGATCGATGGCGCCCTGGAGGGGCTGCCCATCGCGCTGGGAGAACCGCAAGGGCTGGCGCGGCAAGTGGCGCTGCGGGCCTTGGGTGGCTCCACGCCGCGGGTGCCGCCTACGCTGCCGTCTGCGCCAAAGACTGTTGGTTAAATTGGCCTCTAGCCCTCGTGGAATATGCCTTAGCCGCTACTGAATTGATAGCGTCGGCTGTATCAGCGATTCCGCCACACCGGCCCGTCCAGGGTTGAACTGGTTCACCGGATGGTTGGATGCGTAGCCCAGTGAGACGCCGCAGATCAGCTTGTAGCCGGCCGGGATCTCAAAGGCCTCGCGCAGCGGACCGGCCCATGTGGCCAGTGCACCCTGGGCGCAGGTGGCCAGGCCGTGCGCATGGGCCGATAGCATCAGCGTTTGTAGCCAGATGCCGGCGTCCAGCACCGAGAACTCGCGCAGCCCGCTGTGTACGAACACAAAGACGGCTGTCGGAGCACCGAAGAATTCGAAATTGCGGCGCATTTGCGCCTCGCGCGCTGCAGCGTCTTGGCGGCCAATGCCCAGCAGGGCATACAGGCCGTGGCCGGTGGCACGCCGGCGTGGTTGCAGGTCGCTGGCGTATTCAAAGGTGGTGACGAAATCACCATCGGGCAGGCCCTTGCGGCCCAGCAGCAGCTTCAGCTTGCCCCACCAGCCGCCGCGCTGCGCTGCCATTCCGGCGTCAAAGCGCTGGGTCAGCTCGGCTTGCAGGTGGTCGCGCAGTGCGCCTGTTGCGATGGCAATGCGGTATGGCTGGGTGTTGGACCAGCTGGGCGAGGCATTGGCGTCGGCCAGCACGGCGTCCAGCACCGTCTGGGGAATGGCATCGGGCAGAAAGTCGCGCGTGCTGCGCCGGCTGCTGACCAGCGTGGAAAAGGACTCGGCCCAGGGTGTGGCGTGCTGCATGGTGCTATCAGGTTGCGACCAGGGCATCGCCCGCAATGTGGCGATGTGCGCGGGCTGCGACCTTGGGCTTGGGCCGCGGATGTTCGCTAAACCAGCGCAGTGCCTCTTCCCACAGCGGCTGGGCTGTTCGACGGAAATAGCCCATGTGGCCGATGGCGCCCAGGCCGCTGGTGCGCGGGTTGATGTCGATGGTCTGGCAGTCGGCGTTGCGGTAGGCGGCCATGAAGGCATCGCGCGAGGCGGGCGGCGCCCACAGGTCGTCCGTGGCGTTGGCGGCGCGGATGGGCGTGGTCACGCTGGCAAACAGGGCGTGCACGTGGGCCATCGCAGGGTCGTCAAAGAAGTAGCGGGGGTAGCGGCACCAGTGTTTCCAGTCGCGGAACACGTCCAGCGGCAGGTCCTCGCCCATGCCCAGCTTGCTCCAGGCCAGATAGCCTTTCCAGCGCGTCAGAAGGGGGCCAATGACGCGCCACATCAGCAGTACCTTCCACTGCTCGGTCCGGGGCATCCAGCCGTGCCAGCCGGCGCCGGTGGCAAAGGTGTAGAAGCGGGCCACGCGCGCGTGGTTGGGCAGCAGGCCAAAGGCGTGGCCACCAAACGAGTGGCCGACCATGAACAGCGGCACGGTGTCGCTGGCCATCGTGTCGACGGCGGCGCTCAGGTCGTCATGCGCCCACTGCAGGTAGCGCATGCGAAAGCCGCGCAAAGTGCCCTGCCTGGACAGGCCGATGCCGCGGTAGTCCAGCGTCAGCGTGGTGTAGCCCTGGCTGGCCGCAAAGAGCGCAAAGTTGCGGTAGAACAGTTGTGGCACGCCGGTGGCGCCGGCCATGACCAGGTGGCCGCGCAGCGGCGCCGTGGCGGGATAGCGCAGGGCGATGAGGGGGTAGCCGTCGCTTGCGCGCAGCGTGAGTTGTTCGGGCTCGGAAGTGGTTTTTTTCATGGTGTTGGGGTGTCCAGGGTTGAACGGCTGGGGGCGGGTGGCAGGCTGGCGCGCACCAGGTCCACCAATGCATCGGTGGTGTCGCGCATGGCGTCCACCTGGCCGGCCACGCGGGCCTGGACCAGGGCGCCCTCGTAGGCGGAAACGATGAGGGCGGCCAGTTGGGCAGCGCGCCTTTCTGCGATGCCGGCACCGTGTAGCGTGCCCGCCAGGTGCTGGCGAATGGCGGCAAAGCCCTGGGCCAGGGCGGTGCGTACCTGCGTGTCGTCCGGCGTCGATTCCAGCGCAATGGTTGCCAGCGGGCAGCCTTCGGCAAAGCCGCTTCCGGCCAGCACCTTCTGGGCGCTGCCCATCCAGGTGGCCAGCGCCCGCGCCGGGTCGGGGTCGCGCGCCATCAGTCGCTGCAGACCGGCAGTGAGCTGGTGGATGACGGCCTCGATGGCGGCCACGGCCAGTTCGGACTTGCCACCGGGAAAGTGGTGGTACAGCACGCCTTTGGGCGCCTGGGCTGTGGCCAGCAGCTCGCTCAGGCCCACGCCGTGGTAGCCCTTGCTGCGCAGGGCGCCCTGCATGGCGGCGATCAGCCGGTCGCGGGTGGCGGGCGTGCTCTGAGGGGGCGCAATGCCGGGTGAATCAGGTTTCATGGTATTTAGTCTATAGACCGGTCGGTCTAGTGTCAAGTGAGAAAGGTGGTGTCTGGTTAAACTTGACTGTCATTTCGCTTCGAGAACACGCACACACCATGGCACGCACTCCACTCACGCAATGCTTGGCAGCATGAGTCCGTCACCCATCGACGCGCCCTACGACTACGCTGTCGTGCGTCTGGATGCGGTGGGCGGAGACATCGCCGCGTTGCCGGTGCCGCTGCAGACGCTGCTGCTCGTGGAGTCTGCGCAGGGCATCATCGACAACGGTGGCCTGGCGTATTTCTACGAGGCAGATTTCCCGAACAACCCGCCGTATTCCGACTTTGTTGACGCCTACCGGCGCATTGGCGCGGAATCCGCCGCCTTGTGCATAGAAGCCTCGTCACTGATGTTCCCTTTTGAGGATCCGCACTTCTTTGCGCCATTGCGCGAGTTGTGGCTCGAGAAGCTCCGCGCGGACCAGGCACAGGCGTTTTCACGGCTGAACGAACAGATCTGCGGCGATGCAACGGTTTGGGAAAAGCTGGCGGACTATGTGGACAGACACCGGCATGCCTTTACAGCCGCATAGTACGTATCAGTGACGGCGTGTCAGTCGGCCGGGTGCGCCGCCAGCAGCATCAGGGAATGCGCCTGCAGCATGAACTGCCCTGCACCCTGCCATTCCGTCGCGCCCAGCGGGTCGGCGGTGTCCAGCAGGGCCTGCCAAGGCCCCGGCGGCATCGCAAACGGGCAATCCCGCGGGTCAGGGTTGACCAGTAGCAACAGGGGCGTGGTGGCACGCCCGGGCTTGCCGATCAGGCAGCCCAGTACGCCGTCGCTCGGGTCGTTCCAGGACTGCACCTGCAGGGACTCACCGCTGGCGCCCATCCAGGCCAGGTCGGCCGGCCCGCGGGCCGTGGGCAGACCGCTGTACCACTGGTGGCCCAGGGGGAGCAGCTGGTGGCGCAGGCGCAGCACCCGGGCCGTGAACGCGATCAGCATCGGGTCGGCCAGCGTCCAGTTGATCCACGTTGTCGCGTTGTCCTGGCAGTAGGGGTTGTTGTTGCCGCCCTGGCTGTGGCCCATCTCATCGCCCGCGCACAGCATGGGCGTGCCCTGGGCCAGCAGCGTGGTCGCCAGCAGCGCGCGTTGCAAACGGGACCGCAGGGCCAGGATGGCGGAGTCTTCCGTGGGGCCCTCGACACCGCAGTTGTTGCTGAGGTTGTCGGCATGGCCGTCGGAGTTGTGTTCGCCGTTGGCCTCGTTGTGGCGCACGTTGTAGCTGACCAGATCCTTGAGCGTGAAGCCATCGTGTGACACCACGTAATTGACCGATTCGGCCGGCGGGCGCTGGCGCCGCTGGCGGTGCTGGTACAGGTCGGACGAGCCGCACAGGCGCAGCGCAAAGTCCCCCCGGGTACGCGGCGGCTGGGCGCTGTGCAGCCAGTAGCCGCGCATGGCATCCCTGAACCGGTCATTCCACTCCATCCAGCCATGGGGAAAGGCGCCGAGCTGGTAACCACCCGGTCCGATATCCCAGGGCTCGGCGATCAGCTTGGTGCGCGACAAAACGGGGTCCTGCGCAATCGCCGTGAAGAAGGCGCCACCGCGCTCGAACCCGTGGTCGCCGCGGCTCAGCACCGGCGCCAGATCAAAGCGAAAGCCGTCCACATGCATGTCGCTGACCCAGTAGCGCAGGCTGTCCAGCACCATCTGCAGCACGCGGGGATGGCGGATATCCAGGGTATTGCCGCAGCCGCTGAAGTTCTCGTAGAGCGCACGGTTGCCGGGCAGGAGGCGGTAGTAGCTTGCGTTGTCAAGGCCGCGAAAGCTTAAGTTGGGGCCCAACTCATCCGATTCGGCGGTGTGGTTGAACACCACGTCCAGCAGCACCTCCAGGCCCTGGGCGTGGATGGCCTTGACCATGGCGCGGAACTCGTCGCAGGCGGTCGACCACTGCTGGTGTGAGGCCAGCGCCGGGCTGGTGGCGAAAAACCCCAGCGTGTTGTAGCCCCAGTAGTTGCACAGGCCCTTGTCGACCAGGCGTTCTTCGTTCACCGCATAGTGCACCGGCAGCAGCGACAGCGTGGTGACGCCCAGGGCTTTGATGTGAGCCAGCGAAGCGGGGTGCGCCAGGCCGTCGTAGGTGCCGCGCAGGGCCGCTGGAACCTTGGGGTTGGACTTTGAAAAACCCTTGACGTGCAGTTCATACAACACGGTATCGGGGATGGGGATGTGGGGCGGCCGATCGTCCCCCCAGTCAAAGTGGTCTTCCACCACGCGGGCCTTCAACGCGGTCACGGCGTTGTCGCGCAGGTCCATCTGCGCGGGTTGCTGCCGGTCAAAACCGAAGTGTTCATCGTTCCAGGCATACGTGCCCACGATGTCGCGGGCATAGGGGTCCAGCAACAGCTTGTGGGGGTTGAAGCGGTGGCCCTGGCCCGGCTGCCACAGGCCGTGGGCCCGCCATCCATAGATCAGGCCGGGTCGGGCGCCCGGCAGATAGCCATGCCACACATCGTTGGTATGGGCGGTAAGCCGCAGGCGTGCCACTTCCACGCTGCCCGCCGCATCAAACAGGCACAGGTCCATGGCCTGGGCGTGGACCGAAAAAACGGCAAAGTTGATACCGTGGCCATCCCACGTGGCGCCCATCGGCCAGGGGTGGCCGGGCTGCAGGGTGGTGGTGTTCAGGCGGTCCATTCCAGTACCACTGTAGCCAGTGGCGGCAAACTCAGCAAGATGGAGTGCGGCTTGCCGTGCCAGGGCATGGTCTGCGCGCTGGCGGCGCCCAGCGGCGTGCCGGTGTTGCTGCCGCCATAGTGGGCGGAGTCGGTATTCAGGCGCTCGCGGTATTGGCCGCTATGCGGCACGCCCAGCCGGTAGCCGGTCTGCACGGTGGGGGTGAAATTGCACACCACCACGACCAGGCGATTGGGGTCATTGCCGCGGCGGATGAAACTGAATACCGAGTTGGCGGCATCGCCGTGGTCTATCCATTCAAAGCCACTGGCTTCGCAGTCGCGCTGGTGCAGGGCCGGTGTGGACTGGTACAGGTGGTTGAGGTCGCGCACCAGGCGTTGCACGCCGGCGTGCTGCGGGTTGTCCAGCAGATGCCAGTCCAGGCTCTGGTCGTGGTTCCACTCGCGCGCCTGCGCGAACTCGCAGCCCATGAACAGCAGCTTCTTGCCCGGGTGCGCGAACATGAAGCCCAGGTAGGCCCGCAGATTGGCAAACTGCTGCCAGGGGTCGCCCGGCATCTTGCCCAGCAGCGAGCCCTTGCCGTGCACCACTTCGTCGTGGGAAATGGGCAGCACAAAGTTTTCGCTGAAGGCGTAGACCAGGCCAAACGTCATCTCGCCCTGGTGGTGCTTGCGGTGGATCGGGTCACGCGCCATGTATTTCAGCGTGTCGTGCATCCAGCCCAGGTTCCATTTGTAGTGAAAGCCCAGGCCGCCGGCGAAGGTGGGTCGCGACACGGCCGGGAAGGCGGTGGACTCTTCGGCCAGCGTGATGGCGTCGGGCCGTTCGCTGCCTATGACTTCGTTCATGCGTTTCAGGAAGGAGATGCTTTCCAAATTCTCCCGGCCGCCGTGCACATTGGGAATCCACTCGCCGGGCTGGCGGCTGTAGTCGCGGTACAGCATGGATGCTACGGCGTCCACGCGCAGGCCGTCCACGCCGTAGCGCTCCAGCCAGTACAGGCCGTTGCCGATCAGGAAGTTGCGCACCTCGGTGCGCGCCAGGTTGTAGATCAGCGTGTTCCAGTCGTTGTGAAAACCTTCACGGGGATCGGCGTACTCATAGAGGTGCGTGCCGTCAAACAGGCCGAGACCGTGGGGGTCGGTCGGGAAATGTGCGGGCACCCAATCGAGCAGCACGCCCACACCGGCCGCATGGCAGCGCTGCACGAAGCGGACAAAGCCATCGGCCGTGCCAAAGCGCGCGGTGGGGGCGTAGAGGCCCACCGGCTGGTAGCCCCAGGAACCGTCAAACGGATGCTCGCTGATGGGTAGCAATTCCAGGTGGGTAAAGCCCATGTCCACGGTATAGGGCACCAGGGAATCGGCGAGTTCGTCCCAGGTTGGCCAGCGCTGTTGGCCGGTGGTCGGGTCCAGAATGCGCCGCCAGGAGCCCAGATGCACTTCATAGATGCTCAGGGGCGCGTCCAGCGCATTGGCATTGCGCCGGGCCTGTGTAGAGGCCTGCGCAGGCGGCAGGTCGGAGACGATGCTGGCCGTTCCGGGGCGTAACTCGGCCTGGCGGGCATACGGGTCGGAGCGCCCCGGCAGCACCTGGCCGTCGCGGGCGCGCACCTCAAACTTGTAGAGTGCGCCCACACCGACGCCGGGCAGGAATATTTCCCAGACGCCACATTCGCGGCGCAGCCGCATCGGGAAGCGGCGGCCGTCCCAAAAATTGAAATCCCCGACGACGCTGACGCGTGACGCATTCGGTGCCCACACCGCAAAGCGGGTGCCGGCCACGCCATCGATGACCCCGGGATTTGCACCCAGCACCTCGTAGGGGCGCAGGTGCGTGCCCTCGCTGAGCAGCCAGACATCCAGGTCACCGATGATGGGGCCGAAGCGGTAGGGGTCATCCAGCTCGCTGGTGTTGCCGTCGGCCCAGGTGACTTGGAGCCGGTAGGCTGCGTGGGGCTGCGCGGTGATGGACTGCTCGAAGAAACCGTCCGGGTCGCGCTTGAGCAGGCGACCCAGCACCGCACCGGTGTCGCTGGACAGCACCTGCACCTTGACCGCGCCCGGCAGATAGGCCCGAATGGACACGCGGCCGTCGTCCTGCAGGTGGGGCCCCAGCACGGCGAAGGGATCGCCGTGGCTGGCGGTACAGATCAGTTTGCAATCGGCCTTGGTCAGCATACAGGGAGGCGCATTTTCTTTTTCTGCAGGTTAGCTTAGTCGGCCGCTGGCTGGATGTTCCAGATCTGGCTGGCGTACTCCCGCACGCTGCGGTCCGATGAAAAGATGCCCATGCCCGCGACGTTGGTGATGGCGCGCTCGGCCCAGGCCGCGGGTTGGGCGTACAGCGCGTCGACCCGCAGTTGCGCGGCAACATAGGCCTCGTAATCGGCCAGCAGCAGGTAGTGGTCGCCGCCCCAGGCCAGCGACTCGACCAAGGCGCGATAGCGTGCAGGCTCGGTGGGTGAAAAGCGGCCATCCGCAATGGCGGTGAGCACGGCGCGCAGCGCGGGCAGGCTCTCAAAGTATTGCATGGGCTGGTAGCCGCTTTGGCGCAAGGCCCGCACTTCGGGCGTTTTGAGGCCGAAGATGAAAATATTGTCGTCACCCACGGCCTGGCGGATCTCGATGTTGGCGCCATCGTCGGTGCCAATGGTGAGTGCGCCATTGAGCGCCAGCTTCATGTTGCCGGTGCCCGAGGCCTCGGTCCCGGCAGTGGAGATCTGTTCCGACAGGTCGGCGCCGGGCACGATGACTTCGGCGACCGACACGCCATAGTTGGGAATGAAGACGACCTTGAGCTTGTCTTCGATTTGTGGGTCGTTGTTGATGACGTTGGCAATATCGTGGATCAGGTGGATGATGTTTTTCGCCGCCTGGTAGGAGGACGCCGCCTTGCCCGAAAAAATGACCGTGCGCGGCACCCAGGGGGCCTGCGGGTCCTGCAGTATGGCCAGGTAGCGGGTGACGACGTGCAGCACGTTGAGCAGCTGGCGCTTGTATTCGTGGATGCGTTTGACCTGCACGTCAAACAGGCTGTCCGCGCTGACCGCGATCCCCGTGGTGTGGGCGATATAGGTGGCCAGCCGGACCTTGTTGGCGCGCTTGACGGCCCTGAATTTTTCCTGGAACGCGGGGTCGGCCTTGACCGCGTGCAGGCCCTTGAGGTGTTCCAGGTCCAGCCGCCAGTGCTTGCCCAGCGTCTGGTCCAGCAGATCCGACAGGCCCGGGTTGGCCTGTGCCAGCCAGCGCCGTGGCGTCACACCATTGGTGACGTTGGTGAAGCGGGTCGGCCACAGGTCGGCAAAGTCGGCAAAGATGGTCTGCACCAGCAGATTTGAGTGCAGCGCCGATACGCCATTGACGGCGTGGCTGGCGACCACACACAGGTGGGCCATGCGCACCCGGCGTTCGCCGTGTTCGTCGATCAGGGACAGCCGTTCCAGATAGGCGTTGTCGCCCGGGCGGTGCCGGGCCGCAGTCTCCAGGAACTCCTTGTTAATGCGAAAAATGATTTCCAGGTGGCGCGGCAGGACGTGCTGGACCAGGCTCACCGGCCAGGTTTCCAGCGCCTCGGGCATCAGCGTGTGGTTGGTGTACGAAAAGACCTTGCCGCACAGGCGCCAGGCCTCCTCCCAGGCCATGAAGTGCTCGTCGCACAGCAGGCGCATCAACTCGGCCACGCCAATGGCCGGGTGGGTGTCGTTGAGGTGTATGGCCACCTGGTCGGCCAGGTTGGCCAGCGAAGAATGTTCGTCCAGATGGCGCTTGACCAGGTCTTGAATGGACGCGGCGACAAAGAAATATTCCTGCTTGAGCCGCAATTCGCGCCCGGCCGGTGTGCTGTCGTTGGGGTAGAGCACCCAGGAGATGTTCTCGAACTCGTTTTTGATATTCGCCGCCCGGGCGTAGTCACCGGCGTTGAACACACCCAGGTCCAGATGGGCAGGCGCCACGGCCTTCCACAGACGCAGCGTGCTGACGTGGTCGGTTCCGTGGCCGGGCACGACCATGTCGTAGGCCTTGGCAACGACTGCACCGCCGTGGCGCCAGACACTGACGCCGTCGATATGTTCGATCCACCCGCCAAAGCGCACCGGGTAGCCAATGTCGGCGCGCGGAAATTCCCAGGGCGTGCCGTCCTGCAGCCAGGGGTCAGGGTATTCGATTTGCGCGCCGTTCTGTATGCCCTGGGCAAACATGCCGTATTCATAGCGGATGCCGTAGCCGAAGGAAGGCATGCCCAGGGTCGCCATGGAATCCAGAAAGCAGGCTGCCAGCCGGCCCAGACCGCCGTTGCCCAGCGCTGCGTCGGGCTCGCGTGCGGCCACGTCTTCCAGCGAATGGGCATGCTGCGCCAGACCCTGGGCCGCGCCGCCGGTGAGATTCAGTGCCGCCAGCGCATTGGACAGCGTGCGGCCCATCAGGAACTCCATCGACAGGTAGACCACGCGCCGGGCCCTGGCCTGGCGCTCCTGCGCCTGGGTTTCGACCCAGCGCTGCGACAACTGTTCGCGTGCCAGCAAGGCCACTGCCAGCATCAGATCGGTAGTCGTGGCGTCTTCGGACGCGACACCGACTGTGCTGAGCAGGTGCTGCTCGATCTGGGCTGCCTGTGTATGCTTTCCAACGAGAGGGGTAGAAGACACGCCGTGATCCTTTTCAGTGAATTGATTCTCGCACGCAGTCAGTTTGGTCGCAGCAGGGGGCAGTAAGATCGAGTGGACTTGAAACAACGGACCGTAGACGGGAGTAAGAATGGGCTTGAAGGTACTGCTGGCGGCGGCCGAAATTTTTCCCCTGGTCAAGACCGGCGGGCTGGCCGACGTGGTGGGGGCCTTGCCCCAGGCCCTGGTGGCGGCGGGTGCCGATGTACGGCTGGTTCTGCCCGGGCTGCCCAACATCGTGGCGGGCCTGCAGCACGCACGCGTGGTTTGCGAACTGGGGCCCATCTTTGGTGCGGGCCGGGTGACCTTGCGTTTGGGCCAGCTGGCACACAATGGGGTGGACGCCTATGTGGTGGACGCGCCCTACCTGTACCGGCGCGACGGCAACCCCTACCAGGCCAGCGATGGCAGCGAGTGGCCGGACAACCTGCAGCGCTTTGCGTTGCTGGGCTGGGTGGCCGCCCACCTGGCGGCAGGGGAGCTGGACGCGCGCTGGACGCCCGACGTGCTGCACGCCCACGATTGGCACGCGGCCATGGCCTGCGCTTATGTTGCGTGTCACCCCGGGGCTGCGATTGCGACAGTCTTCACCATCCACAACCTGGCCTACCAGGGGCTGTTCTCGCTGGATGATTTCCATTTGCTGGGGCTGCCTGCGCGCTTCCTGGCGTCGCACGGACTGGAGTTCCATGGCCAGTTGTCCTTCATGAAGGCCGGGCTGAAGTTTTCCGACCGGGTGACCACCGTAAGCCCGAACTACGCCCGGGAGATTGCGACCGAGGAGTTTGGCTGCGGCCTGGACGGCGTGATCCGTGCGCGGGTTGGGCATGTTTCCGGCATTCTCAATGGTGTCGACGGTGCCATCTGGAATCCGGCAGCGGACGCCCATATAGCAGCCCCTTTTACGGCTACGGCGCTGCAGGGCAAGGTGGTCTGCAAAGCCGCGCTGCAACAAGAGCTGGGCTTGCGCGTGGAGCCCCAGGCGCCGCTGTTTGCACTTGTCAGTCGCTTGACCTCCCAGAAGGGGCTCGATTTGGTGCTACAGGCGCTGCCCGATGCTTTGCAAGGCCCGGCCGAAGGGGGTGTCCAACTGGCGGTTCAGGGCAATGGAGACCCGGAACTGGAGGCCGCATTTCTGGCCGCTGCGGCGGCCTACCCCGGCCGGGTGGCGGTGCGGACGCGCTATGACGAGCCACTGGCACACCGCATGATTGCTGGAGCGGACGCCATGCTGGTGCCGTCCCGGTTTGAGCCCTGTGGGCTGACCCAGTTGTATGCCCTGCGCTATGGGACGGTACCGCTGGTGCGCCGGGTCGGTGGCCTGGCCGATACGGTGGTGGATGCCACGGCAGATGCGGTGGAAGCGGATCGTGCCACGGGCTTCATGTTTGGCCCCGCCACCAGCCGGGCGCTGGGGCAGGCCATGGCCCAGACCGTTCAGGCCTATCGCCAACCGCAGCTTTGGCGGCAACTGGTAGTGCGCGGCATGGCGCAGAACTTTTCATGGGATGTGGCCGCCCGCCAGTATCTGGCGCTGTATGGGGCGGCGCTACGCCAGCGTGTGTAGCGGAATGTCTTTTTCAACCGCCAGCGCGTCGAGCTGTTGGCGCGTCTGCGTCAGCAGGAAACTGGCCACACCGGCATGGCTTTCGGGCGCAAACATGGCCATGATGTGGGACGCCTTGAGCCCCGCGGCCTGCGCCAGGGATGCCGCAAAATGCGGCTCCAGCGCTGCCACGGCCACGCGCCCGTCC
>Ga0208509_1000018_pt1 | contig 121098 bp, 115 predicted proteins | sample LakWasMeta7_HOW4_2_FD_183857 | JGI IMG/M metagenome (GOLD analysis project Ga0208509, IMG submission 183857) | Freshwater sediment methanotrophic microbial communities from Lake Washington under simulated oxygen tension - Sediment Metagenome... | ecosystem: Environmental > Aquatic > Freshwater...
CATTACTCACAGGCACAGCTCAATGCTATTGCGAGAAAGCTCAACGAACGTCCAAGGAAAACTCTAGACTATGAAACGCCTGCTGAACGATTTAGCCAACTTGTTGCGTCGACCGGTTGAATCCAAGGTCTCTAGCGGATGCTCCTACTTTCTCTCCCTCTGGCCACAACGCGAATAGGGGGTCAGAGCACACGTCCGCTGCGCGAACGGAGATCCGACCCCATATTCGCTTGCTGCCCCACTACCGTAAGGCCAATAGCCCGTAACGCACCCAGTTGCCCGAACCATCCAGGCTGTCTCACCCCATTTGTCGCATTCCCTTCAAACCAACCAAAATTCCGCGCCAAGCACGCCAATATCTCGCAATAACAGCAGTTGGAAGGCCATTTCCCCCTGGCACCCAAATTGCAATAAGAGGACTACCCACCCTGTCAGGAGTCTTCCATGTCTGTGTTGCTCAAGGCCAAAATTGCCGAAGTGTTCGAGGAGCCTGGCTGCGACATCAACCAGGGCAAGAGTGAGAAGGAACGCAAGAAGGGCTGCACCAAGCAGCTGAACCCGGGCGCGGCCGCGGGTGGCTGTGCGTTCGACGGGGCCAAGATTGCGCTGCAGCCGATTGCGGACGTGGCGCACCTGGTGCACGGGCCGATTGCCTGCGAGGGCAACTCCTGGGACAACCGGCACAGCGCCTCGTCGCACTCGCAGATGTACCGCACCGGTTTCACCACCGACATCAACGAGCTGGACGTGATTTATGGTGGCGAGAAGCGCCTGTTCAAATCCATCCGCGAGATTCTTGAGAAGTACGACCCGCCCGCCGTTTTCGTCTACCAGACCTGTGTGACCGCACTTGTGGGTGACGACATCGAGGCCGTGTGCCAGCGCGCTACCGAGAAGTTTGGCAAGCCCATCATTCCGGTCAATGCGCCAGGTTTTGCCGGCCCCAAGAATCTGGGAAACAAACTGGGTGCCGAGGCGCTGCTGGACTATGTGATCGGCACGCGCGAGCCCGAATTCACCACGCCGTATGACATCAACATCATTGGCGAATACAACCTGGTGGGTGAGCTGTGGCAGGTCAAGCCGTTGCTGGACGCCTTGGGCATTCGCGTGCTGTCGTGCATCTCGGGCGACGGGCGCTACAACGAAGTGGCCACTGCGCACCGCGCCAAGGTGAACATGATGGTGTGCTCCAAGTCCATGATCAACATCGCGACCAAGATGGAGCAGCGCTGGGGCATTCCGTATTTTGAAGGCTCGTTCTACGGCATCGGCGACATGAGCGACACGCTGCGCCAGATTGCCAAGCTGCTGGTGCAAACCGGTGCGCCCGCTGACTTGCTGGACCGCACCGAGCGGCTGATTGAGGTGGAAGAGGCCCGTGCCTGGAAGCGCATTGCGCAGTACAAGCAGCGTCTGGCGGGCAAGCGCGTGTTGCTGATTACCGGGGGCGTCAAGTCGTGGTCGGTGGTGGCGGCGCTGCAAGAGGGCGGCATGGAGATTGTGGGTACCAGCGTCAAGAAATCCACCAAGGAAGACAAGGAGAAGATCAAGGAGATCATGGGTGAAGGCGCCGACGCCCACATGATCGACGACATGACGCCGCGCGAGATGTACGCCATGCTGCGCGATGCGCGGGCCAACATCATGCTGTCGGGCGGGCGCTCGCAGTTTGTGGCGCTGAAGGCGCGCATGCCCTGGCTGGACATCAACCAGGAGCGCCACCACCCCTACGGCGGCTACGAGGGCATGGTGGAGCTGGTGGCCGAGATTGACCGCGCCATTTTTAATCCGGTCTGGCAACAGGTGCGCATTCCCGCGCCCTGGGGTGAGGACGGAGAGACCTTGGGTGCGCTGGAACTGGCGGGAGTGCAATAGCCATGGCCAGCGTCGTCGAATCCAAAAAAGCCTGTTCGGTCAATCCGCTCAAGATGAGCCAGCCGCTGGGGGCGAGTCTGGCCTTTCTGGGGTTGGACGCCTGCATGCCGGTGATGCACGGCTCGCAGGGTTGCACCTCCTTCGGCCTGGTGCTGTTGGTGCGGCATTTCAAGGAAGCGATTCCGCTGCAGACCACGGCGATGAATGAGGTGACCTCCATCCTGGGCGGCTACGACAATATTGAAGCCGCGCTGCTCAATATCCGCAAGCGTGCCGCGCCCAAAATCATCGCCATCTGCTCCACGGGTCTCACCGAGACCAAGGGCGATGATGTGGACGGTTATATCGTCACCGTGCGCAAGCGCAAGCCGGAGCTGGCGGACACCGAAATTGTTTACGTCTCCACGCCCGACTACGTGGGTGGTTTTGAAGATGGCTACGCCCATGCGGTGACCGCCATCGTGCGCACCTTGGTCAAGCCCCTGCCAGTCAAGGCGGACCAGGTCACGCTGTTGCCGGGCAGCCATCTGTCGCCAGCGGACATTGACGAGCTGCGCGAAACCATCGAAGCCTTTGGCCTGACGGCTGTTGTGCTGCCCGACATTTCCGGCTCCCTGGATGGGCATATTCCGCCCGACTGGCGGGGCACGACGCTGGGTGGCACCACACTGGAGCAGATTCGCGCCGCCGGGGCTTCGGCCTTCACGATAGGGGTGGGCGAGCAAACCCGCGAGGGCGCCATCGCCTTGCAGGAGATTGCCGGCACGCCGCTGGAAATTTTTGAACGGCTGACCGGTCTGGAGTGCAACGACCGCCTGCTGCAACGCCTGGCGCATATCTCGGGCCGCCCCGTACCCGCGAAATACCGGCGCCAACGCAGCCAGTTGCTGGACGCGATGCTGGACGGCCACTTCTATACCGGTGGCATCAAGGTCGCCATCGCCGCTGAGCCCGACTTGCTGTTGGCCGTGGGCAGCCTGTTGCACGACATGGGGGCCGAGCTGCGCTGCTGCGTGAGCACCACCAAATCGGCCGCGCACGCGCTGTTGCCAGCAGAGCAGGTGATCTTGGGCGATCTGGAAGACCTGGAGCGCGGTGCTGCCGATTGCGATGTGCTGATCACGCATTCCCACGGCCGCCAGGCGGCCGAGCGTTTGGGCAAACCGCTGTTGCGCATCGGTTTTCCGGTGTTTGACCGCATTGGCAACGCACACCGTTGTCAGGTGGGCTACCGCGGCACCATGGCGCTGATCTTTGAGATTGCCAACACCATGATGGAGCAGATCGGACACCACCATGCCACCGACTGGCCCCTGACGCCCGAAGCCCTGCGCGCGGCGACGCACGGTGCCACGTCCAGTGCCGCGCTTCCCGCAGTACCCATCCCCCCAAGCCTGGCCGAAGCCAGTGCTTGAACAGCATCCGTCCATCCATTCAACCGACTAACCAAGGAGAGTGTGAAATGAAAATCGCCTTCGCTACACAGGACAAGGAGCGCGTGGACGCGCACTTCGGCTGGGCCAAGAGCATCGTCGTCTACGACGTATCGCCCCAGGGCCACCAATTCATCGAGGCCTTTGAATTTGGCGACAAGCTGGAGGAAGACGGCGATGAAGACAAGCTGGCCCCCAAGCTCGAAACCATCAAGGATTGCGCCATCGTCTACGTGGCGGCCATCGGCGGCTCGGGCGCAGCGCGCGTGGTGGCGATGAAGATCCACCCGATCAAGGTGCCCCAGCCCGAGTCCATTGCCGAGATTCTGGACAAGCTGCAGGTCGTGCTGCAGGGTACGCCCCCGCCCTGGCTGCGCAAAGCGCTGGCCAAGGACGGCGCCTACACGCCCAATTTTGAGGAAGACGAGGTCACACCATGACAGAACAAGCAACCCTGGACGCAAACACCTCTGACGAAGCGGTGGACTCCGCCAGCGACGAGGCCTATCTCGCCACGCCATTCGTGCAGCAGCTCATCAAGCAGTTGCGGGCGCAAGACATGAATGGCACCTGGGACAACAAGAGCGACCTGCAATTGCTCAGGCCCTACATCCATACCGCCGAGGAGCGGCGCGCCCTGCCCATCCTGGGCGACCCGGACCCCGAGACACTGTGGCATCTGGAAATTTTCTACAACGCCATTGCCGTGGCCGTGGAGCGTGAAACCGGCCAGATGGTGTCACCCATGATGAAGATGAGCCACGAAGGCTTTGGCCGCATGGTGCTGATTGCCGGGCGGCTGGTGGTGGTCAACAAGCAGTTGCGCGATGTGCACCGATTTGGCTTCCCCTCGCTGGCCAAGCTGGCCGCTGCCGGCGGTAAGTTCTTCGACGAAGCGGTGAGCATGATCCGCACCTACCCCGCTGTAGCGCAATACGGAGCCTGAGCATGAGCACCGATCCCGATGAACTGAAGGCGCGGCTGAAGAAGCTTAATGCGCGCGCCACACAGGCCAAGATGGATTTGCATGACCTGTCCGAGGAACTGCCCACCGATTGGGAAAAGATTCCCGAAGTGGCCCAGCGTTGCCACGAGGCCCACGCCATGCTGATGGCCGCGCGCAAGGAAGGGGCTGCACTGTGAGTAGTACCTTTACCGTGACGCTGCCCAGCGGCGCCACCTGGACGCCCACCTTCGTTTCCAAACTGGATGACGAGAAGTGCATTGGCTGCGGCCGCTGCTTCAAGGTGTGTCCGCGTGGCGTGCTGGCACTGGTCGGTGTGACCGAAGATGGCGAACGCGTGTGCGTGGACCTTGACGATGAAGACGACGACGAAGAATACGAAAAAAAGGTCATGACCATTGCCCACCCGGAGCTGTGCATTGGCTGCACCGCGTGCTCAAAAATTTGCCCCAAGAAGTGCTACACGCACCAGTCGGCATCCCTTTGAGCGCGGGCTACAGCCCGTCTTCCAAATCAGACAGCTCCTGGGCCGTGAACACCCGCGAGCGGGTATGGAAGGCCTTGCCCAATGGCCCTTCCAGTGAAAACGTGCCGCCATGCCCCTCGATCACGTCGATGATGAGCTGCGTGTGCTTCCAGGTTTCGTACTGGCCCTTGCCAATATAGAACGGGCAGCCGCCAATGTCGCCCAGGTAGACATCGCCCGCTCCCATGGTGATCTCGCCGGGCAGAAAACAGTTGGCGGCGCTGTTGTCACAGCAGCCGCCGGACTGGTGGAACATCAGCTCCGGCCCATACTGGGCCTGGAGCTGCGCCACCAGTTCCAAAGCCGCCGGAGTAGCGACGACTTTGGCGACCATCAGAAGAAGCCCAGCTTGCTTTCGCTGTAGCTCACCAGCAGGTTCTTGGTCTGTTGGTAGTGGTCCAGCATGACCTTGTGGGTCTCGCGGCCGATGCCCGATTCCTTGTAGCCACCGAAGGCCGCGTGCGCGGGGTAGGCGTGGTAGCAGTTGGTCCACACACGTCCGGCCTTGATGGCGCGGCCCATGCGGTAGGCCACGTTGCCGTTGCGGCTCCACACGCCGGCACCCAGGCCGTAGAGCGTGTCGTTGGCAATGGCCAGGGCCTCGGCTTCGTCCTTGAAGGTGGTCACGGCCAGCACCGGTCCGAAGATTTCTTCCTGGAAGATGCGCATCTTGTTGTGGCCCTTGAACAGCGTGGGCTGCACGTAGTAGCCACCGGCAAGATCGCCTTCCATCTTGGCCTGCGCGCCACCGATCAGCACCTCGGCGCCTTCCTGCTTGCCCAACTCCAGGTAGGACAGAATCTTGGTCATCTGTTCCTTGGAGGCCTGCGCACCGATCATGGTGTCAGTGTCCAGCGGGCTGCCTTGCACGATTGCCGCAACACGCTTCAGCACGCGCTCCATGAACTTGTCGTAGATGCTTTCCTGGATCAGCGCACGGCTGGGGCAGGTGCAGACCTCACCCTGGTTGAAGGCAAACAGCACCAGGCCCTCGATGGCCTTGTCCAGGAAGCCGTCGTCCTTGTCCATGATGTCGGCAAAGAACACATTGGGCGATTTGCCACCGAGCTCCAGCGTGGCGGGAATCAGGTTGTTGGCCGCAGCCTGCGCGATCACGCGGCCCGTGGTGGTGGACCCGGTAAAGGCGATCTTGGCAATACGCTTGCTGGTAGCCAGTGGCATTCCGGCTTCACGGCCAAAGCCGTTGACGATGTTGAGCACGCCCGGTGGCAGCAGGTTGGCAATCAGCTCGGCCACGATCAGGATGCTGATGGGGGTGGACTCGGCGGGCTTCAAGACCACGCAGTTGCCCGCGCCGATGGCAGGCGCCAGTTTCCAGGCCGCCATCAGGATGGGGAAGTTCCACGGAATGATCTGCCCGACCACGCCCAGCGGCTCCTGGATGTGGTAGGCCACGGTGTTCTCGTCGATGTTGCTCAGGGCGCCTTCCTGTGCACGCACGCAACCGGCAAAGTAGCGGAAGTGGTCAATAGTGAGCGGGATGTCGGCGTTCAGCGTTTCGCGGATGGGCTTGCCGTTGTCCACGGTTTCGGCGTAGGCCAGCAGCTCCAGGTTGGCTTCCAGGCGGTCGGCAATTTTCAGCAGCACGTTGGCGCGCGTGGCGGCATCGGTCTTGCCCCACGCGTCAGCCGCGGCATGGGCAGCGTCGAGTGCCAGGTCGATGTCTTCGGCCGTGGAGCGCGCGGCCTGGGTGTAGACCTTGCCGCTGGTGGGTGTGATGACGTCAAAGTACTGGCCTTTGACGGGCGCAACGAACTTGCCGCCAATGAAGTTGTTGTACTGGGCCTTGAAGGCAATCTTGGCGCCGGCGGCGCCGGGGGCTGCATAAATCATGTTGTGTCTCCTGGTCGTTAGTAGTGAAAGCTCGAATCCGTGCGCCCATGGGACGCGCTGGTTTCAGGACTGCCTGATTGCAGGGTGTGTGCCAGCCACGCACTTCACCCGCAAAATGGGCGAAACAGCCCGGGCACACCGCAACCGGCCTCCACCCGGTCGCTATGGCTGTACCAACTGTTCCGCGGCGTGGCACAACTTGTCTCAAAATGGAACACTTGTGGGTTCAATCTGGGCGAAATGGCGGTGCGCGCGGGCGCACAATGCAGTGGACGCGGCCACTGGCTAGGCCGCTCAGCAGGAGATGGCACACCCGTCCCGCTTCCAAAATCAGGAGACAAGGCCCATGCCCACACCCGTTCTTCAGGACCGCTCGGTCCCCAGTCAGCTGCGCGAGGCGCGCCGTCAACTGGTCAGCCAAGGCCGTTTACCCACTGACCTGATTCAGACCGATTTGGCTCGTTCGTGGCTGCGTTGCTGGCAGGCCGGGCTGCAGCCCATGGGCCGCATGCCCGGCGCACCCAATGCATCCGGTGCGCAACTGACCCGCGCACTCGAACGCCAGCGCGAACTGGTGGCGCATGCTCGCCCGGTGATGGAGTTTTTGCACGAACAAACCCGTGGCACCGACAGCATGAGCATTCTGGCCGGCCCCGACGGCATGCTGTTGCACACGCTGGGCGACCCGCAATTCATTGACCGCGCCGAACGTGTGGCCTTACGCCTGGGCGCCATGTGGCAGGAGCAGTTTCGCGGTACCAATGCCATTGGCACGGCGCTGACCGACGCGCGTGCCGTGGTGGTGCACGCTGAAGAGCACTACCTGGAACGCAACGGTTTTCTGACCTGCGCGGCCGTTCCCATTCACGACCCCAAAGGCCGCATTTTGGGTGCGCTCGATGTATCGGGCGACCACCGCGGTTACCACCGCCACACACTGGGCCTGGTGCGCTCGGCGGCCCGCATGATCGAGCACCGCCTGTTTGACACGCGGCACGACCCGCGCCAGTGGAGCGGCCTGCGCTTGCGTTTCCATATGCAACCAGAAGGCATAGGCACCGTGGCCGAGGGGCTGCTGGCGCTGACCGAGGACGGCCTGCTCGCCGGTGCCAACGCCGCGGCGCTGGAGCTATTGGGTCTGGACTGGCCGACCCTGACCCATACCCGGGTGGATGCGGTGCTGGCCGAGCCTCTGGCCTTGCTGACGGACTGGGGGCAACGGTCTTCGTCCACACCCCACATCGTGCATACGACGACGGGACAAGCCGTATGGGTACGGGTGGAAGCGGGTCGGTTGGTGCATGCCGCGCGCGCCGCACAGGCGACCGACATTCGCGCCGTGAAACCTGCCGTGCTCGCCGCCGACGCACTGGCGGTGCTGGACACCGGGGATGCTGTTTTCCAGGCGGCAATAACGCGGGCCCGCAAGCTCATGGGCAAACCAATTGCCATTTTGCTGCAGGGCGAATCCGGGGTGGGCAAAGAAGTATTTGCCCGGGCTGCGCACCACAGCGGTCCGCGCCACGACCAGCCCTTTGTCGCGGTCAACTGCGCGGCCCTGCCCGAGAATCTGATTGAGGCGGAACTCTTTGGCTACCAGGGTGGTGCCTTCACCGGGGCCCGGCGCGAAGGCGCACCCGGTCGCATTCGCGAAGCCCATGGCGGCACGCTGTTTCTGGACGAGATTGGCGACATGCCGCTGTCCTTGCAAGCACGGCTGCTGCGGGTGTTGCAGGAACGCGTCGTGGTTCCGCTGGGCGGTGGCAAACCCGTAGCCGTGGACTTTTGCCTGGTCTGCGCAACCCACCGCGATCTGCCGGTGGAGATGCTGGCCGGGCGTTTTCGCGAGGACCTGTACTACCGGCTCAATGGCCTGACCTTGCGCCTGCCACCGCTGCGCGAGCGCACCGACCTGCACCATTTGCTGCAGCGCGAACTGCACAGCCTGGTACCCGAGCGCCCCATGGCGATCGCCCCCGATGTACTGCAGGCCATGCGCAGCTACCGCTGGCCAGGCAATGTGCGCCAGCTGTTCAACGCCTTGCGCACCGCCTGTGCATTGATCGATGCCGACGAGACCACGATTGACTGGACGCATTTGCCGGACGACCTGCTGACGGCCTTGCGGCCGGGCCCGTCGACCCTGGCCGCAGGTGTGCACCACGAGGCTGATATGCCGACGTCTGACCTGCGCACCCTGTCACGCACGACCATTGAGCGCACGGTGGCGGATTGCAAAGGCAATTTGTCGGAGGCGGCGCGCCTGCTGGGCATCAGCCGCAACACGCTGTACCGCAAACGCCGCGCTTAGGGCCACATCCGGCCCGCCTGATCGTCAGGGCTACGCGACCGCGTCAATACCCAGCACGCTGGCGTCCTTGGCGCCATGCCCTTGTGCAATCAGCTGGTCCATACGCGCCGCAATCGCGGGCAACGCAGCCAGGGGGCGGTCCCCTGCGGTCTCCAGCATCAGGCGCACATCCTTGCGCGCCATGGCCAGCTCGAAGGTGGCGGCAAAATTGCCTTTGGCCATGTTCCCGCCACGCCCGCCCACCATGGCGTTCAGGTCCAGCAGACCGAGCAGCTTGACGGCATCCTGCGGGTCAACCCCGCTGGCCTGGGCCAGCGTCAGAATATCGGCCATCAGCGCCGAGACGCCAATGATCATGGCATTGCCAAACAGCTTGTTGACCGCGGCCAGGTCGGCGCGCTCGCCCATGTACTGCAGACGGGTGGTCATGGCGGCCAGCTCGGCCTGTACGCGCTCGAACAGCACGCGAGGGCCCGCCACCATCATCGACCCCTGGGCGCTGCGCGCTGCTGGCGGGCCCATGAAGACCGGGCAGTGCAGGTAATGAATGCCTTGCGCGGCCAGACGTGCCGCGCGCTCGGCTGTGCGCTCCGGCAAGGTGGTGGTGTGGTCAATCAGCACGGCATCCGCGGCCAGCCCGGCCCGAGCCGCTGCGATGACTTCATCGACCACCGCATCGTCTTTCAACACCAGGTGCACCCTTGTTGCAGTGCGCACGGCCTCTGCGGGTGTGGACGCGGCCTTGACGCCAAACTGCTCCAACGCGAGAGCCTTGTCGGGCGTGCGGTTCCAGGCCGACACGGTGTCGCCGCGTTTGGCTGCGGCTTCTGCGAATGCGGCGCCGAGCAGGCCGGTGCCAAGAAATGCGATGCTTGCCATGGTGGTCTTTTCAGGGAGTTGAAGCTTGCGCGGTGGTGCGCAGCTGGGTCAGATCGAACCCTTGTGCCGAGGCCGATGCCAGCGCAGCCTCCATCAGCTTGGGCGGCAGTTGCGGCGTGCGGGACAGCACCCACAGGTATTTGCGATTGGGGTTTCCCACCACGGCCCAGCGGTATTCGGGGTCCAGCCCCAGAACCCAATAGTCGGACTTGAAAGGCCAGAAGAATGACACCTTGAGGCGACTGTTGCCAAAGCCTTCAACCACGGTGGCCTTGCCGGTGGCATCGTCAAAACCGCTATCGGTTCGGCAGCGGTTGTGCACGCTGAGGGAGCCATCGGCCGCTGCTGCGTACTCCGCCGTGGTGTCGGCCACGCAGTTGCGCTGAAAGAACATGGGGAAACTGGCGATCTCGAACCACTTGCCGCTGTAGCGGGCCAGGTCAACCGATGGCACGCTGCTCACCGTCGCCTGCGCAAGCGTCACAGCGGGCAGCACAAACACAACAGCTGCAAGCAGCGCGGAGGGTAATTTCACAGTGGAGCCTCGTCAATCACATAGTCAACAACAAGGCAAATCATCGCACGGCCCTCAAAGCCCTTGCACGGCTGGCTACAAATGACCGCTACACAACCGTAGGATTACTTGCCAGCAACGCCCGCGTTCGGAAAGAACAGCTGCTCGCCGCCAATTTTGTAGCTGGCAATCACTGACTGCCCGGTGGGCGACACGACCCAATCCACAAACTTCTGACCATCCGCTGCCTTGACGTGGGGGTGCTTGGCCGGGTTGACCAGCATCACGCCATACTGGTTGAACAGCTTGGTGTCGCCCTCGACCAGCACCGCCAGGTCACCCCGGTTCTTGAAGCTGAGCCAGGTGCCGCGGTCGGCCAGCACATAGGCGCCCAGGCTGGACGCCATGTTGAGCGCCGGGCCCATGCCACAGCCGCACTCCTTGTAGCCCGTGCCTTTGGCCTCCAGCAGACCGGCCAGCTTCCAGAAGCGCAGTTCGGCGGCGTGGGTGCCGCTCTTGTCGCCGCGCGAGATGAAACTGGCGTTGCTGGCGGACAGCTTTTTCAGCGCCTCGACCACGTCCCTGCCACGCGTTTGGGCGGGGTCTGCACCCGGGCCTACCAGCACAAAATCGTTGTACATCACCGGAAAGCGCTTCACAGCGAAGCCATCCGCGACGATCTTCTCTTCGGCCACCTGGTCGTGCACGAACAGCACGTCGGCGTCGCCCCGCCGGCCCATGTCCAGCGCCTGACCGGTGCCCAGCGCCACCACCTTGACGTCGATGCCGCTGTCCTTCTTGAACGCCGGCAACAGGTGTGTAAACAGGCCCGACTGCTCGGTGGATGTCGTGGAGGCCACCACGATACTCTCCGCCTGTACCGCCACAGATGCTATACAAAATATAGCGATACCTGCATATTTCACGAGGGCTAGCGGCCTTTTTTTCATATGACTTCTCAAGAAGACTCTCCTTTGACAAACAAATGGGCGGCGGGGTAGCTCCTCTGCAGAATGTCACCGCCAAAGAAATCATCCACCGACAGGTCAGCCAGCACGCGGCCCTGCTCCAGGTACAGCACGCGGCTCGCCAGCCGCTTCACCTGGCCCAGGTTGTGGCTGGCAAAGACCAGGGTCATGGTCTGGCTCTGGTGGGCAAATTCATGGATCAGCGCTTCCACCTCGCGCTTGGCGTGCGGGTCCAGGCTGGCCGTGGGCTCGTCGAGCAACAGCACCTGCGGCGAGAGCGCCCAGGCCCGCGCCAGCGCCACGCGCTGCTGCTGGCCGCCCGACAGCGTGCGGGCGTTGCGCAGCGCCAGGTCGCCCAGTCCCACGCGCGCCAGCGCCGTGTGGGCCCTGGCCTTGGCATCCGCCCAGGCCACGCCGCGCAGCCACAGGCCCAGCGCAATATTGCCCAGCACCGGCATGCGCATCAGGTGCGGCCGCTGGAACAGCATGGCCTGCAGCATGGCGGGGTCGCGCAGCACGCGCCCGGCCGTGGGTGTCGCCAGCCCATGCAGCACGCGCAGCAGCGTGCTCTTGCCGCTGCCGTTGGCACCCACCAGGGCCACCCGCTCGCCCGGCTGGACGGCCAGCGTCACATCGTGCAAGGCCCGCACGCCCCGGGCTGACGGGCCAAAGTGCACGCCCGCCTGGTGCAGGTCAAACACATTCTTCATCCCGTGGCCCCCACCGTGGCAACCGTCAGACGTCCGCCCTCGGCGTGCTCGCGCGCGTAGCGCACGGCGGCAATCAGGCCATTGAGCAACAGCACCACGCTCAGCAAGACCATGCCCAGCCCCAGCGCCAGCGGCAAGTCGCCCTTGCTGGTCTCCAGCGCGATGGCCGTGGTCATGACGCGGGTAAAGCCTTCGATATTGCCGCCCACAATCATCACCGCGCCGACTTCGGAGATGGCCCGGCCAAACGACGCAATCACCACGGTGAGCAAGGCGTAGCGCTCGTCCCAGGCCAGCAGCAGGCTGCGCAACAGCGTGCGGGCACCCAGCGACTGCAGCTGCTCGCCATGGGCATTCTCGGCATCCTCCACGGCCTGGCGGGTCAGGGCCGTGACCACCGGCAACACCAGCAGCGCCTGCGCCAGCACCATGGCATGGAAGGAAAACAGCCAGCCCAGAAAACCCAGCGGCCCGCTGCGCGACAGCAGCAGGTAGACCACCAGCCCGACCACCACCGAGGGCACCGCCAGAAATGTATTGAGCAGGGCCAGCATCGCAGTGCGCCCCCTGAAACGCGCCACGCCCAGCCATGCTCCGAGCGGCAACCCCACCGCGCAGGCAATGGTGCAGGCAGTGGCACTGACGGACAGGGATCGCCCCACAATGGCCAGCAGGCCGGGGTCCAGCGAGACCATCAATTGCAGGGCGGTGGCGGTACTGTGTGCGAGAGTGGTCATGGCTTGGGGTATCGTAGCCAATGACACAATCTCCAGCGATATGAAACGCCATGCATAGGCTCCAGTTCCACTACACCCTTTCCCGCGACAGCAGCCCGGCGCTGGTGCGCAACCCGCTGATGGATTTGCTGCAGGCGGTGGCTACCCAGGGCTCCATCTCGGCCGGAGCACGCGCGCTGGGCCTGTCCTACCGCCATGTGTGGGGCGAACTCAAGCGCTGGGAAAACGAACTGGGCAACGAACTGGTAGTGTGGGAAAAAGGCCAGTCGGCGCGCCTGACCGAGTTTGGCGCCAAGCTGATGTGGGCCGAACGCCAGGCCCAGGCCCGCCTGGCGCCGCAGATCGAGGCCCTGCGCGGCGACCTGGAGCGCGCCTTTGCCGTGGCCTTTGACGCCAACGCCCATGTGGTCACGCTGTACGCCAGCCACGACGATGCATTGACCGCACTGCGCGAACATGCGCTGGGGCCTTCGCAGCTGCATCTGGACATCCGCTTCTGCGGCAGCGTGGACGCCATCCGCGGCCTCAACGAAGGGCGCTGCGTGATGGCGGGCTTTCATACCCTGCAGCACCCGGCGCCGGGCTCACTGGCCGAGCGGATCTACAAGCCGCTGCTGCAGCCGGGCCTGCACAAGATCATCGGTTTTGCAGAGCGCACCCAGGGCCTGATGGTGGCCGCGGGCAACCCGCTGCAACTGCACTCCCTGCAGGACGTGCAGCAGCGCAAGGCCCGCTTCATCAACCGCGCTTTAGGCACCGGCACGCGCGTGGTGTTTGACGAGCTGATGACCCGGCAGGGCCTGGCGCCATCGGCCATACAAGGGTTTGAGCGCACCGAGCCCTCGCACACCGCGGCGGCGCTGGCGATTGCATCCGGTGCGGCCGACGTGGCCCTTGGCATTGAGGTGGCGGCACGCGCGCAGGGCCTGGACTTTGTCCCCCTGGTGCAGGAAAGCTACCACCTGGTGTGCCTGAAGTCGGCGCTGGACGACCCGGCCATCGTCGCTTTGCGTTCGGTTCTGCAAAGTGCGCAATGGCAGCAGCAACTGGGGGCGATTGCCGGCTACACGCCGTCCCACTGTGGCGAAGTGCTGTCGCTGCGGGCGGTCTTGCCCTGGTGGAGGTTCTCGCAGCGCAAGGCACGCACCAAAGCGCCGCCCTCGGCCTAGCGGGAGCAATCACTCAGACGCGTGGGTCAAACCGGGGCGAGTATTTTTTCAGGAAGGGCTTGAGCAGCATGTCTTCCTTGATCACGTGGTTGATCAGCCAATCCCGCAAAAATACGCCAAAGTGTTCGGCGGCTGCAGCGTCCCAGACGTCCCCAATCTCCTTGGCCACTTGGGCCAGTTTGACGAGCAATTCCTCGTGCGAGGCGTGAATGTGTTCAACACCTGGAAACCCGACCGCCACCGCAATTTTTTCTTCCAGTGCGAAATGCAACCTGGAATAGCTGAACAACTGTTCGAGCGCCGTGGCCAGATCGGGGCGGTTCATCGTCTGCAAGCTGTTGTTGGCCAGATTGATGATCTCAATCAGGTGCTTGTGATCCGAATCGATCAGGTCATTGCCCACACTCAACTGCTCACGCCATTGCAAACCCATACCCATACCCATACCGCTCCACGCAAAATACAAAATGGCGGCCATCATAGGGCACCAACAAACGCATGGCGCTTACAGGCATGCCTGAGGGAGGATATTCTCCGGTCTTACGGCTTGACCAGCGGCCAGGCGCGCCGCGTCCACTCGCTCATGCCGCCCTGCACAAAGCGCACGTTGGTGTAGCCCTTTTCGCGCAAATACTTCCATGTCGCGCTGGAGCGGTTCTGGGTGTTGCAGATCAGCAGGACCGGGCGCTTGGGGTCATTGGGGATTTCGCTGATGCGGGCGGCCAGCTGGCGCATGGGCAGCAGCTGCATGCCGGGCGCGACGCCGGATGCGTGCTCTTGCGGCTCACGGATGTCGATCACGATCGACTTGCCGCTCTCCAGCTCCTGCCGTGCGACGTCCAGCGAGACCGACTCGGTGTCCATGCGCACCTGCGCATGGGCCAAGCCCAATGCACCCACGCCAATCAGTGCGACAAGCGTTCGGCGGTTCAAGGTGAAGTGTTTCATTGTGGAGCCATATCTTCCCAGGCCTTGATGACCTCTGCCGTGTACATCAACGCCGGGCCACCGCCCATGTAGACGCAGACGGTCAGCATTTCTTCCAGCTCGGCACGCGTGCACTGCAGCTTGTGCAGCGCCTTCACGTGAAAGCCGATGCAGCCGGAACAGTGCTGGGTGACGCCAATGGCCAGAGCAATCAGCTCCTTGTTCTTGGCACTGAGTGCGCCCTCTTTCATGGCAGCGCCGGCCAGTTGGCCAAACGCCTGCATGGCCTCGGGCTGTGCCTTGCGCAAGGGCGACAAATTGGCGTTGATGTCCTTGATCAGTGCGACATGGTCAAACGTACTCATGGTGTGGCTCCGGGTAGTCGATGTACGCATTAATTATACCCCTTAGGGTATACGTTGATCCAAATCAAAGTGTCAGCTGGCGCAAAGAACAAAATCATTACATCAGCAATAACAAATATTAATAGTTGTTTATGTAAAGGTCTCCCATGGCACACAACCTCCACCGTGTAGCGCAAATGGTCGGTCTGGCAAGCTGGCTGGTACTGGCAGCGGCATCGACAGCCTGGGCCGAAGCACCCAAGCCCCCCAAACACACCACCACGGCGGACCACTCCAAATTCAAGGAGTTGGACCACAAGTTTGACACAGGACCCGAGGTCACCAAGGCCTGCCTGGCCTGCCACACCGAGGCGGCCAAACAAATCCACAAGACCCAGCACTGGAAATGGGAATTCACCAACCCCGATACCCAACAGGTTCTGGGCAAGAAACACGTGGTCAACAACTTTTGCACGTCCGTCAAATCCAACGAAGCGGCCTGCAACAGCTGCCACATTGGCTATGGCTGGAAGGACGACAAGTTTGACTTCACGGTCGAAGAAAACGTGGACTGCCTGGCCTGCCACGACGCCACCGGCAAGTACAAAAAGCCCTCTGGCTTTGCCGGCAACCCGGTGACCAGGGACACGGAGTTTCCACCGGGATCGGGAAAGATCGTCCGCGGCATCAACCTGAGCGAGATTGCCAAGAAAGTTGGCCCCACCAAACGTACCACCTGCGGTGCCTGCCACTTCAATGGCGGCGGTGGTGATGGTGTGAAGCACGGCGACCTGGACAGCTCACTCGAAGCGCCCAATAAGGAGCTGGACGTGCACATGGATGTGGACGGAAACAACTTCAGCTGCGCCACCTGCCACAAGACCGATGGCCACCAGGTCCCTGGCAGCCGCTATGCACCCACAGCCAAGGACAAGGACCCTGCCCACCTGCGCGGCAAGGCCGAGACCACCAACCCCGCCACCTGCCAGGCATGCCACGGTCAGGCTCCCCACCAGGAAGCCAAGATCAACAACCACACCAACAAGCTGGCGTGCCAGACCTGCCACATTCCCGCCTACGCACGGGGCGGCCAACCCACCAAGATGACCTGGGACTGGTCCACCGCCGGAAAGATGGGTCCCGATGGCAAGCCCATGACCGTGAAAGACGAAGACGGTTACGACACCTACATGACGATCAAGGGCAACTTCACGTGGAAAGAAAACGTCAAGCCCGAGTATGTGTGGTTCAACGGAACCGTTCACTACACGCTGATGGGCGACAAGATCGAGAAGGGCGACAAGCCCACCCAGATCAACCGCTTTGAGGGCAGCGCCACCGACGGCAAATCCATGATCTGGCCAGTCAAGATTTTCCGTGGCAAACAGGTCTACGACCCGGTCAACAAGTCCCTGGTCATTACCCACCTGGCTGGCAATGACAACACCGCCTTCTGGAAGAACCTGGACTGGGACAAGGCAGTTGCCGCCGGCATGGCCACCTCCAGCGCCAAGTACTCCGGCAAGCTCGACTTCATCGAAACCGAAAGTGCCTGGCCCATCACCCACATGGTCGCGCCCAAGGAAAAAGCCGTGGGCTGTGTGGAATGCCACACCAGCAATGGTCGCCTCGAAAAGATCGACGGCATCTACATGCCAGGGCGCGGCAGCGACCACGCCCGCTGGCTTGAACTGGGTGGTTGGGCCATGGTCATCCTCACCCTGGTGGGCGTCACCGGCCACGGTCTGATTCGCATCCTCACCCACAAACGCACCCGCTAAACCGGAGAACCACTATGTCACGCGTTTACCTCTTCAAACCCTTCGAGCGCTTTTGGCACTGGTCACAAGCTGCACTGATCATCACCATGTTGCTGACCGGCTTTGAGGTGCACGGCACCTACTCGCTCTTCGGCTTTGCCAAGGCGGTGGGCTACCACACCATCGCCGCCTGGACCCTGGTGGGTCTGTGGATTTTTGCGATCTTCTGGCACGTGGCCACCGGCGAGTGGCGCCACTACATCCCCACCACGGACAAGATCATCGCCATTGCCAACTACTACTCATCGGGCATCTTCAAGCATGAGCCCCACCCGTTCAAGCCCAGTGCCATCAACAAGCACAACCCCCTGCAGCGCCTGACCTACCTGGCGGTGCTGGCCCTGCTCAGTCCGCTGATCTGGGTAACCGGGGGTCTTTACCTCTTCTATGCCGATTGGTCGGCACTGGGGCTTGACTTTTTGAAGCTTGAATGGGTGGCCACCGGCCATACGCTGGGCGCCTTTTTGATGCTGGCCTTCCTGATCTCGCACCTTTATCTGGCCACCACTGGCCACAAGGTGTACTCGCAGGTCATGGCCATGATCACCGGCTGGGAAGACCTGGGCCACGAGTCCAAGTAAGCCCTCCACTTGCGAATTGCAATGTTGAAAAGTAAGGAGTTAGTCATGAAAACACAGTTCAAACAAAACCTACTCGCAGCTTTGATTGCGGGCATGTTGCTGCCCGTGGTAGCACAGGCCGGAGAGGCTGATTTGCTAAAACGCATTGACGCACTGGCCCAGCAGAACGAGCGTCTGGCACAGCAACTGGAAGAGCTGAAGGGTCAGGTCAAGGCGAACGAAGCCAAGGCCGCCAAGGCTGCTGCACCCGTTGCTGCCGAGGCGCCCAAGGTCGATACCGCTGCGCTGGACGATCTCAAGAGTCAGGTCAAGAAACTGGAAGACAAATCGCTCGGCCGGTGGCTCACCGTGGGCGGCGACTACCACTTCCGCTATGACTACCTCAAAGGCGACACCAAGACATTTACCGACGTGAACGCTACCTTCGCCAAGGTTGGGCAAGCGCTGCAAGGCGACTTTTTCGCCAACCCCTCCTCCGTTGCAGGCAGCTCCCGCTACTTCGGCGCACCCCAGGCGGGCGGCATGTCTACCGCAGGTGCGTTGTCGGGCCTGATGGGCTTCTCACAATCCATGGGCAATGTGGCTACCTTCGATCAGGCACGTGCTTTCCTGGGAACGCCCGCCAATGCAGGCATGCTGCAAGGCATTGGCGCCTTTGCGCAGACTATTCCGGCTTACACGCCCGAGAACAACAGCTTGATGACCAACCGCTTTGGATTGGATCTGAATGCCAAAGCCACGCAAGACGTCAGCGTGACGGCCCACCTGGCGATGTACAAGGTGTTTGGGGCGCAGAACGAAAGTGCGGTTACCAACAGTGGCTCAGCCCCCTTCTTTGCTGACCGCGTCGGTGTGTTCGATGGCACGCTCAGCCATGTACCCTCCAGCAGCTACCTGAATGTAGACCGTGTCTACGCCACCTGGAGCAATATTGCCGACCAGGAAATGTGGTTCTCGGTCGGCCGTCGCCCCTCCACCGGCGGTGCACCGAGCAACCTCAAGCTGAACAATCCCCGCCCTGGCAATGGCGGCACGCCTTCGCTGCTGGTGGACTACGCCTTTGACGGCATGACCGTGGGCTATGCACCAGAGATCGACTCGCTGCCCGGTGCCTACGCCAAGATCTGCTATGGCCGTGGTTTCGAGAGTGGATTCCGCAACACGCCCACCAACTCGCTGGCCGACACCGACATGGTGGGCATCGCCATCATCCCGATCGACACCGACCCGCTGCGCGTCTGGCTGCAATGGAACCGTGGCATGAACATCTTTGACGCACCCACCATGAACAACACCTACTTTGGCAACACCGTTGCCAAGACCAACCTGGGCGACATCGACTGGTACGGCGTGGGCTTCATGAGCACGTTCAAGAAAGTCGGCCCCGGCAACCTGCACATCTTTGGCGATGTGGGCATGAGCGTGACCCATCCCAACAACAATGTGTCGGCACAGTTTGGCTTCCAGGGCCTGATGACCGGCGGTTTCTTCAACCCCGAAGCCCCCACCAGCAAGACCGGCACCGCCGTGGCACTGGGCGTGCGCTACGACCTGCCGTCCAAGACCCTGTTTGGCTTTGAGTACAACAATGGATCCAAAGACTGGATCACGTTCGCACCCGCAGCCGACGACATGTGGACATCCAAGGTTGGCGTACGCGGCAATGTGTACGAGGCTTACATGATCCAGGAGCTGGACCGCATGCCCATTTCGTCCTTCTTCAGCAAGGCCTTCTTCCGCTTGGGCGTGCAGCGCTATGACATCCAGTACACCGGCAGCAACAACTGGGTGGGCGCACCGGTTGCCATGTCTGACGTGAACGGCCAGATGATGACCACGACACCGCTGTCCAGCGCCACCAATATCTACGCCACCTTTGACGTGAAGTTCTGATCAACCCCATTCCTCAATCTTCCAAGGAGAAAACCATGAAAACCAAACTCGCTACCCTGATCGCCACCATCGTGCTGGGCCTTTCCAGCGCCACCTTCACTGCCAATGCGTTTGCGGAAGAAGGCAAGATGGTCGGCCCCGTCACCAAGATCACGCTGGCTGCCGACGGCAAGTCGGCAACCGTGATCCTGAAGGACGCAAAGTCCGGCATGCCCACCACGCTCACCATCACCGATGACCTGACCCTGGACAAGTTCAAGGACAAGCGCATCGTCGAAGGCGACGAGATCCGCGCCCGTTGGGAAAAAGACGGCAAGAACACCAGCAAGTCGTTCAAGAAGACAGCTGGCTGCTAAACCATTCGGAGGTTCACCATGAAACGCATGATTTTGGCAACGGTGTTGGCAGCATCGGCATTCGCCTGGAATGCCATTGCGGCACCGCCTCCTCCCTTGGAGGCAGACGAAGTAGTCAACGAGCAGATGGTCACGTTCTATGAGCAAGGCGCCATCGGCAAGACCGTCTGGGTGGTTGACAGTCGACCTGCGGGCAAGTTCATCTCCGGCCACATTCCCGGCGCCATCAGCCTGCCCCTGGACAAGCTAATGAAGGAGCCCGCGAGTGTCGATGCAATGGGCATTCCCAAGACTGGCAAGGTCATCTTCTACTGCGCCGGTCGCGAGTGCACGCTGTCAGTGGACTCGGCTGCCATCTTCAGGAAGATGGGTTACGGCGACGCATGGGTCTATCGCAATGGCGTACCCGGCTGGAACCAGAAGGCCCAGCCCCTGCTGGCCGAAGAACCGTTCGTCAAAAAGGGTAACCTGATCCTGATTGATACCACGACTGGCAAAGACACCATCGTCACGGCCAACAACAAAACCGTGCAGTTGAGCATTGCCGATCTCAAGGGCGCAAAGGGTCAGGCGGCTCTGGGCACGCTGTCCAGAAATGCACCGCTGGTGGTGGTGGGGCGTGGTGATATGGCGGCCGTGAATGCCACCATGGAAGAACTGCGCGAGATGGACTTCCGCCGTCTGGCCTATTTCCCCTTGAGCGCCTGGAAAGAAGCTCTGGCTGCCGCACCCGCCATCACAACACTCAGTTGGGCACCCGTGTATGGCCCGGGCCAGGTCTCGCCCAAGGCGTTTGAAGAAGCCGTTGCCGCGGGCAAGTTCATCCTCGACGTGCGGCCCGCGGCCGACTATGCGCGTGGCCACTTCAAGGGTGCCATGAGCCTGCCCATTGAAGACATGGAAAAAGACTTTGCCAAGATTCCCAAAGACACGCCCGTCTTCGTGAACTGCGCCACCGGTGCCAAAAGCCAGAAAACCTATGACATTCTGGGGCGCAAGGGCTACACCAACATCTCGTATCTGGATGCCGAAATCTCCTGCAAGGGAGAAGCCTGCACCATCAAGGAATGAGCGTGCTGTGCTGGCGCCCCACCCTGTTGCCAATGGCCCTGCTGGCGGCAACCGCGTTGAATGGACTGCCAGCCCGGGCTGATGGGCCGGAGTTGCTGAAGATCATCGGACAGGACAAACAGTTCGTGGTCCAGACACCCGCCGGCCCCCTCACCATCACGCGGACCCTGACGGTCTGCGCGCGCAACAAGGGGTTCCTGCAGCCGCTGGTGCCCCTTCCTGGCGTGCGCCCCGTGACGGAAATTGAGGTGCTGCAGGCGTTGAACGAGCCGGGCAGGATGGTGATTGACATGCGCGACGAGGACGAACCGCTGGAAGCCACCATCCCCAACAGTTACCACATCCCGTTCAACGAACTTGAAGACCGCATGGACGAGATGGGTTGCACCCGCCAGGGCAAGGGCCCATGGGATTGCGCGAAAGCGCCCCAGATCGTGGCCTTCTGCAATGGCCCCGTCTGCCCGCAAAGCCCCATCGGTATTGCCAGCATGGTGCGCGCGGGATTTCCTGCAGCCAGGATCGCGTACTACCGCGGCGGAATGATGGACTGGGAGGCACTGGGCCTGACCACCGTCACCGGTAACCGCCCGTCACACAAGTAACTTCTTTCCAACCGGAGTCATCCATGAAACACACCAAGATCATCCTCGCCGCCCTCACGACCCTGTCGCTGAGCGGCTACGCCCAGACACCCGCCGAGACATTCTTCAATGTCACCAGCGCCGACAACCAGTCCCAGGGCATGGCGATGGTTCTGGCAACGCAGATGGTGGAACAAAAGGCAGCGGTGCGCGTCCTGCTGTGCGGCCCCGCCGGCCAACTGGTACTCAAAACGTATGAGCCCGCAGCGTTGAAGCCACGCAATGTGACGCCCAAGCAAATGCTGGCGGGCTTGGTGAAGGCCGGAGCCACCGTAGAGGTGTGCGCACTGTTCCTGCCCAATGCCGACCGCACGCCAGAGGATCTGACAGACGGCGTAACCGTCGCCAAGCCGCCCGAAGTGGCCGCATACATGCTCAAATCCGGCGTGCGTGCGTTTGGGTTTTAGGCTTGCACCGTCCCGTCAATCCACAGCCTCGGAAAAACGGATGCGGTCACCCCCGGCCTTCTTGGCCTGGTACATCGCCGCGTCCGCCCACTTGAGAATCTCGGCCTGGCTTGCCGGGCCCTTGGAAAACAGCACCACACCGATGCTGGCGCTGCAGCGGTGTTCCACCAGCAGGTCCGCCTGACCTTCCTGCGCGATAGATAGCAGGTAGGGGGCCGACAGCAGCACACGGATTTTCTCCGCAATGCTGTGGGCCTGGGCCATCGATTGGGCACGATCCGCATGCAGCTCGCCCAGCATCACCACAAACTCGTCCCCTCCAAACCGGGCGACGGTATCCATCTGGCGCACGCAGCGCGTCAGGCGATCGGCGGCCTCCTTCAGCAGTTGGTCACCCACTTCATGCCCGTGCGTGTCGTTCAAGGGCTTGAAGTCATCCAGATCCAGAAACATCAGCGCGCCGTAGAAGCCACCGCGCACACTGGCGGCCATCACCTGGCTCATGCGGTCATGCAGCAGCAGGCGATTGGGCAATCCGGTCAACGGATCATGGAAAGCCATGTCGCGCATCTGGACCTCGATCTCCTTGCGCTCGGCGATTTCCGCCCCCAGCGCCTGGGAAGCAGCCTGCAGGCTACCCGTCATGGCGTTGAAGGCGTTGGCCACTTCCAGCACTTCGCGCGGTCCGGCGACGATGGCGCGTGCACCCAGGTCACCCCGGTGCACCAGGCGCGCCGTCTGGGCCAGGGCGACAATGGGTCGCGCAATCCACCGACCCATGGAGATGGCCAAAATGCCCAACAGCGTGATGGACAGCAAGGCGATCACCGCCGTCGTCAGCGCGCGCTGGTTGGCCTCCGCATACACCACCGACACCGGCACCCCCACGAAGGCCACCCAGCCGACTTCGGGCATGGGCACCACGGAGAAGAAACGGATGACACCATCCACCGCCAGACTCTCGAACTCGCCATCGCGGATCTGGACAATCTGCCGGGCCGCTTCGGCGTCGGGGCGCTTGCCGATGACGCCCTCGGGGTCCAGATTGCGCCAGACCATGATGCCATCGTCGCGGAAGAAGCCGTAGCGGCTGCCATCCGGCAAAAATTGCACCGGGATTTTGGGGTCAAAGGCATTCAGATCCATGGGAATGTGAACACCACCGACCATCTCGTGCTGGTCGTTCCAGATGGGCGTGCTCAGGACCGAGACCCATTTGCCGGTTATCGGCCCCAGAAACGGCTGCCCGACGTCAAAACTCCGCAGCTTCTGAAAATGCTGGAAGGCGGGATTTTGCCCAAAATTGAGGCGTTTGCCCCCGAGCGGTGGAACCGCCGAGCACACCACCTGCCCGTCCAGATTGGTGTAGGCCGCGTTGGCGTAGTCCGAATTGAGCGTCAGCAGTTCCTGCAAGACACCGTCGCAGGCTTGGGGGTCGACCTTGCGGACCAGCGGCCGCGCCGCCAGCCGCTCCAGCGTCAGCCGGGCATTGGCGATCTTGCCACCGGTATTGCTGGCCATGGTCCTGGCCAGCGTGCGCAGCGCACTCTTGGTATGGGCCACAGCCTGCTGCTTTTGCGCATAGATCTCGAATCCGACGTAACTGATCAGCGGCACCGACAGCGCCAGTACCAACAGCAACAGATGGGCCCGGATCGACGCCGCTTTCATCGAACTAGGCCCGCAGACGGTGATGCGCCATGGGAAGGGTCCTTTGCGTGTGAAGCAAAAGGTAAGGATACTCCGGCTATCGGCAGCCTGCCATGCCGCTATTTCACCCCCCACCCCGCTGCATATACAAATCAAAGCGCTGCATGAAGGCCAGACGCTGTGCGTCATCCAGTCCTGCAAAGCGAAAACTCACCAGCAGGCGCGGCATGCGCACCAGGGCAATGACACGCGGCTCACCTGCCTGCCACTTCAGGCCCAGGGCGCCGTCGCCAATGCGCACGCCTGCGGAGTGTTCCTGCAGTTTCCAGTGGTGCTCGCCCACGGCGGCGGGCAGCCAGCGCAGCCAGTCGGCTTCGGTGCAGGCCATGTCACGCTCGAAGCGCTCGGGGTAAGACGATTGCATATGGGTGGCTAGCCACCAGCAATCGGCGGCCATATGGCCAGCACATCGCCTTCCAGCAGCACCCGGTCGGCGCGCTGCTCCGGCGCAATGTAGTGGCCGTTGACCAGCACCAGATGCACCAGTTTCTGCGGCAACTGGTAGGGCTCGGTCACCTGGGTGATGGTGGCACCATCGGGCACCTCCAGCTCCACGATGTTGGTGTATTTGGAGGCGGGCGGAAGGTAGTCGGTAAGCGAGGCAAAGAGCTTGAGCGTGATGTGCATGTCTCAGTCTAACGTCGACGCTCATCCTGCGCACCGGCCCACTGGCCCTGCGCCTGGGCGCTGGCCAGGTAGGCCTCCATCAGTTGGGTGGGGTCTTGCTTGAGCTTATCCTTCCATTCGCCCAGATGCACCTGCCCTTCAACCAGGCCGCGCATCACGCCCACATGCTCGGTCCAGCCCACGCTGTTGCAGCCCACCAGCACATCGCCCTGGAACTGCAGACTCAGGTGGCGCCCGGCCTTGGCATCGGTCAGCTCGACATGCTCGCCACCGGGGCGGCCCTGCCAGTCGCCAAAGCTGGCGGAAATCAGACCCAGCGTGTCCAGCACATTGATCTGCGTGACGCCCTTGAGGTTGGATGTGGCGGCCTTGCCGCGCGAAAAGGCAACCATGTTTGCGCCAGCCACGCGGGCCTGCTCGGCCGCGTTGGGTTGGATCGCGCTGACGATGGTCTTGCCCGACACCTTGTCAAAGGCTTCCGCACAATCGCCCGCTGCGTAGACACCGGGGACATTGGTCTGCAGGTGCTCGTCGGTCAGGACGCCGAGCAGGCACGTGATGCCCGAGTCCTTCAAGTAGCCGATGGCCGGGCGTACGCCGGCTGCGCTGATGACCAGATCGGCTTCCACCGTCTGGCCGTTGGACAGCTTGACCTGGAGCGGTTTGCCGGGCGTGATGCTCTCCACCTTGGTACCGGTAAACACCCGCACGCCCTTGGCTTCGCACCAGTCGCGGATCATGCCGCCGGCCGTGGGGCCCATCATGCGTGGCACCATGCGGTCGCCCATCTCGACCACACTGAGCTTCACGCCCCGTGCGGCCAGCGACTCCATGATGATGCAGCCGATGAAACCGGCGCCGAGTTGCAGCACGCGCGCACCTTTTGTGGCCCGCGCCGCAATGGCGCGGGCATCGGCCAGCGTCCAGCAGGTTTCCACTCCGTCGCTGTCAATGCCGGGGATGGGCGGGTGCACCGGGTGAGAGCCGGTGGCGACCAGCAGGGTGTCGAATGCAAGGGTTTTGCCGTTGTCGAGCGCTACCGTTTTAGTAGCGGCATTGACAGATTTGACGAGGGCTCGCACCACATTGAGCTTAAGGTCTTCGAAGTGCGAGGGGCTTTTGCGCAGGTAGGTTCCACGCTCGTCGATGTTGCCCATCAGCAGGTAGGGGATGGCCATGCGGGAATAGGCCGGCTCGGGCTCATCGCCGACGATGGTGATGGTGTCCAGTGGGGCGAGCTTGCGGATGGTTTCGGCTGCGATGACGCCGGCCGGGCCGGCGCCGAGGATGAGGTGGTGGGTCATGTCAACTCCAAAAAGAAAGCGGTCACTGAAGACCGCTGTTTCGTATGTCCGGTCAGGCTTTCTCTACAAGCCCAGTCGCGCCTTGGTGGCCGCGGTGGGGCGGCCTTCGGGGTCCCAGCCGCGGGCTGCGTAGTACTTGGGCAGCATGGTGGCCAGCTCGTTGAACTTGCCCTTGGCGGGGCCGGTCTTGCAGGCGCCGGCCACACTGGTCAGACGCTCGGGCAGGCTGTCGTCCTTGTTGGTGAAGCCGGCCCGGTTGTTGAACTCGCGCTCCATGTTCCAGATGCGCTCGCCAATCTTGGCCAGTTCCTCGATGGTGTAGTCCTCGTTGCAGGCACCCTGCATTTGCGGGGAGAGATCCTGCAAGCCCCAGGCGAAGGTCGTGAAGATGCACAGGCCGGACGAGTCAAACGCGGCAGTGGCATCCTGGAAGGCCTTGACCAGGTCGGGTTTGCCTTCCGACTCCAGCGGATCGGTCTTGACCGGAATGCCCAGCACTTCCGACGCAATGGTGTAGCCACGCAAGTGGCAGCCGCCCCGGTTGGACGTGGCATAGGCCAGACCGATGCCCTGGATGGCGCGTCCGTCGTACGCAGGGAACTCCTGGCCCTTGGACGACATGGACAGCTCGGGGTGGCCGTACTTGGCGGTCAGGCGCTTGGAGCCCTGGCCGATTTCCTTGCCAAAGCCGCGGCCGTTGATGGTTTCTTCGGCCAGGAAGGCCAGCGTCTGCGCCGAGCCAAACTTGGCGTCGATGCCGATCTGCTCCTTGGTCAGCACGCCCATTTCATACAGTTCCATGACCGCGCCCACCGTGGCGCCAAAGCTAATGGGGTCTATGCCTTCTTCGTTGCACAACAGGTTGGCGTATTGCAGCGCCTCCAGGTCATTGACGCCATTGGCCGCGCCCAGGGCCCAGGCCGCTTCGTATTCGAGGCCACCGTTGGCACCCCGGTACTGGGGCTTGTTGACGATGGTGAAGTGGGTCTCGTCCATCTTGCTGATGCGACCGCAGGCGATGGTGCAGCCAAAGCAGGCCTGGTTGGTGACCAAGTGCTTTTTGCCGTCGGTCTTGCGCGGTGTGGCCATGGCCTCGGCACCAATATCCTTGGCGCCTTCGAACTGGTTGTCGCGGTGGTTGCGGGTGGGCAAGGCGCCCACTTCGTTGATGACGCTCATCAGCACCTGGGTGCCCATGGCGGGCAGGCCGGTACCGGTAACGCCGTTCTCGGCCAGCACCTTCTTGGCGGTCTTGACCGCGGCCATGAAGGCCTTGGGGTCGCGAATATTGCCCACACCCTTGGTGCCACGCACGGCGATGGCCTTGAGGTTCTTGCTGCCCATGACGGCGCCGACACCGGAGCGGCCCGCCGCGCGGTGCAGGTCATTGACCACAGCCGCAAACAGCACGCCGTTCTCACCGGCCTTGCCGATGCTCGACACCCGGGTCAGCGGGTCCTGCAGGCTGGTCTTCAGAATGCCTTCGGTCTCCCACACGCTCTTGCCCCACAGATGGGCGGCGTCGCGCAACTCGGCCACGTCATCATTCACATACAGGTAGACCGGCTTGGGCGATTTGCCCTCGAAGATCACCATATCCCAGCCGGCCATCTTGAACTCGGCACCCCAATAGCCGCCCGAGTTCGAACAGGCAATGGCGCCGGTGAGTGGCCCCTTGGTGATGACGGTATAGCGCCCACCCGTGGAGGCCATGGTGCCGGTCAGCGGGCCGGTGGCCCAGATGATCTTGTTGTCGGGAGAGAGCGGGTCGACGGTGGCCGCCACTTCTTCGACCAGGTATTTGGTACCCAGGCCGCGCGAACCAATGTAGTCGCGTGCCCAGTCCATGTTGAGCGGTTCAGATGTGACGGTGCCAGCCGTCAGGTTGACGCGGAGGATTTTTCCAGCCCAAGACATAACGTTTCTCCTAGGAAGCAGAGGGTTGATTGCCGAGCTTGTCGGCCCACTGGGCCATCTTGCCCAGGCCGGTCCAGTTGGCGTCGATGAAGGTGATGGCGCCGGTGGGGCAGGCATCGGCACAGGCCGGCTCACCACCGCACAGGTCGCACTTCTGCACCTTGCCGGTCTCTTCAACGTAGTTGATGGTGCCAAACGGGCAGGCGATGGTGCAGACCTTGCAGCCCACACAGGTGGACTCATTCACCACCTTGGCGCCAGTCGCCTTGTCTACCGTGATGGCCTCCACCGGGCAGGCATGCAGGCACCAGGCCTCGTCGCACTGGGTGCAGGTGTAGGGCACTTTCTTGCCGGTGTGGTGGAAGTCGAACACCTTGATGCGTGACTTGGCCGTGGCGAAGGTGCCGTAGTTCTCGAACGCGCAGGCCATTTCGCACTGCATACAGCCCGTGCATTTGTCCGCGTTGATGTGCAACATCTTTTGCATGCGTCTCTCCTTGGGGGTGCGGCACGCAGCCTATGCAATGCCATTCCTATGAAACAAAGTACATAGCGATTGTTGGCCTATCAAGGACCAAGGAACCTAGGATTAACCCTATGGAAAATGGGATTTGCTATGAAATTCTCAAAATGAAACAACCCGGCAAATCGGCGCCTGAACGAGAATGGACACATCGTGAAACAGGCGTCCCCCCTGCCCACCCCCGCTGATCCGTCCGCACGCCTGGACGGGATTGCGCGGGCGCGACAAATCGCCCTGTGGGACCACGGTGCGCTGCCCGCCGGCTGGATCGCACCCTGGGTGGAGCGTTCGTGGCAGCGCTGCCTGCACCTGGGACTGGCGCCCCAGCAAGCCGTCGCCTTTGATACGGTGTCGCCCCAGCACATGCAGCGGACCCTGGATGCCAACCAGCGCCTGGTGCAAACCGCCCGGCCCATTCTGGAAAAGCTGGGGCGCGCCATCGTCAACACCCGCTACTTTGCAATCCTGACCAACCGCGACGGCGTGGTCGTGGATACCAGCGGCGCCATCGACCGCTCCGACCCGCGCGCCGACCTGATCACCCGCATCGGCACCGACCTGTCCGAACGCAGCGTGGGCACCACGGCCATCGGCATGGCGCTGAGCGAGTTGCAGCCGGTGTGGCTGCACCGGGGTGAGCACTTTTTTGCCAACACCGCCGTCTACAGCTGTGCCGGCGCCCCGCTGCTGGGTCCGGACGGCGCCTGCGTCGGCATGCTGGACCTGACCGGCATAGACGCAATCGAGCGCCCCGAGCTCAAACACCTGGTCACCCAGACCGCCAATCGCATCGAGAACGCCCTGGTGCTGGCCCAGGCCCACAGTCTGATGGTGCGCCTGAACTGGCCCGGCAACACCCTGGGCAGCGACGCCGACGGCATCGTCTGCCTGGACGCCGATGGCTGGATCACCGCCGCCAACCCGATTGCGCGCCAGATGGTGCCGCAGCTGGGCACCCACAACCGCGCACCCGGGCACACCACGTCGAACCCTGCACCGGTACACGTCAGCGAGGTCTTCGGCATCGCGTTTGAGCTGCTGTTTGACGCCGTGCACCGCAGCGACCCGGTGCTGGACATTCCGTTGTGGACCGGCCTGCGCCTGCAGGCCCTGCCAGTGGCACCGGCCCAGGAATCCCAGACCCTGAACGCCGACCACCGTTCGTCGGCGCGGGGCGGCATGCCTTTGAGAGACATTGAGGCCGCACTGATCCGCAAGGCGGTCGACCAGGCCCGCGGCAACGTGGCCCAGGCCGCACTGGCGCTGGGCATCAGCCGAGCGACCGTCTACCGCAAGCTGGGGCAAAAGGGGCCGAAGGCGGACAAAGCCTTGTAGATAAACGGGCCGATAGCCCTCGTGGAATATGACGGTACCGCTATCACATCAATAGCAATCAAGATGTAATCAAGTCGCCGCCCGCCGCAGCGTCTCCACCACCGGCCGGTTCAGCACCTCGCGCAGCCCCCACCAGCCCGCCGCCAGCGCCAGCACCGCGCCCGCCAGCGCGCCCAAGAGCGGCACCCACAGCGACACCGTCCATTCGAACTCGAACACAAAGCGCGCCAGCGCCCAGCCCACAGCGGCTGCCGCAATGGACGCCAGCAAGCCGGCCAGAAGGCCGACTCCCGCCAGTTCGGCGCGCTGCACCTGGCGCAGCAGGCTGCCCTTGGCGCCGACGGCCCGCATGATGGCGTACTCGCGGGCGCGCTCCTCGCGCGTGGCGGTCACGGCCGCAAACAGCACGACCAGGCCGGCCGCCAGCGTGAAGCCAAACAAAAATTCGACCGCGCGGATCACCTGGTCCAGCACGCGCTGCACTTGGGCAATGGTGGTCGTGGTGTCCACATTGGTCACGTTGGGGAACTGGCGCACCAGGGCGTTGTCGAAGCCCTTGGTGGCGGGCGCCTTGAAGGCGCTCATGTAGGTGGTGGGCACGTCGTCCAGCCGGCTCACCGGGTACATGACGTAGAAGTTGGCCCGCATCGAGCCCCAGTCCACCTTGCGCAGCGACGTGACCCGGGACTCGGTTTGTGTGCCGGCAATGTCAAAACGCAGCGTGTCACCGAGCTTGAGGTTCAGCGTAGTGGCAATGCCCTCCTCCACGCTGATGGCGCCCGCCTCGCCATCCGTCCACTTGCCACCCACAACCTCGTTCTTGAGCGGCAGCGTGGCGTTGAACGACACATTGAACTCACGGTCCAGCAGGCGCTTGGCCCGGTCGTCGACGTAGTCATCCGGTGTGGTGGTGCGGCCGTTCACGGCCACCAGGCGGCCCCGGATCATCGGGTACCAGTCGTAGCGCGCCACACCGGCACCCTTGAGCATCTGCTGGAAGGCATCCGCCTGCTCGGGCATGACGTTGATGACAAAGCGGTTGGGCGCGTCCGGCGGCGTGGCCTTGCGCCAGCTGCCGATCAGATCGGTGCGCAACAGCACCAGCAAGACCAGGGCCAGCAAGCCCACGGATAAGGCGCTGACCTGAACCACGGTGTAGGCCGGGCGCGCCGACACCTGCCGCGTGGCCAGCACCAGCCAGCGCGGCGCCGTGCTCTCGTTGACAACACGGCGTAGCAGCTTCACTGCCACCCACGCCAGGGTGGCAAACACCACGACAGCGCCACCAAAACCACCCACCGCAATCAGGCCCAGCTTGAGGTCACTGCTGGCGGCCAGCAACAGCGCGGCAAAGCCCAGCACACCGACGGCCAGCACGCCCAAGGAGGCCGGGCGCAGGTTGCCCACATCGCGGCGAATCACCCGCAGCGGCGGCACCTGCGCCAGCTGCAACACCGGTGGCAGTCCAAACGCAAACAGCAGCGTCAGCCCCATGCCCAGGCCCATCAGCACGGGCCAGATGGTGGCCGCCGGCAGCGTGGCATCCACCAGACCGGCCAGCAGCAGCACGAACAGGTAGTGCACGCAGTAGCCCAGCAGCACACCCAACGCGCTGGCAAAAAAGCCGACCAGCGCAAACTCGAACGCATAGCTGGCGGCAATGGTGCGCTGGCTCAGGCCCAGCACGCGCAGCATGGCGCAGTCGTCCAAATGGCTGGCGGCAAAGGCACGGGCCGACAGGGCCACCGCCACTGCACTCAGCAAAGCGGCCAGTAGGGCCACCAAGCTCAGGAACTTGTCGGCCCGGTCCAGCGTCTGGCTCATCTCGGGGCGACCGCCCTGCAGCGACTCGATGCGCACACCGCGCAATCCGCTCGCACTGCCCTGCTTGATCTGGGCATCGGCCCAGGCCACAAAGGTCTGCACCGGCTGGTCTTCGCCGGCCACGGCCATGCGGTAGGTCAGGCGGCTGGCGGGCTGTATCAGCCGGGTGGCAGCGATGTCCTGCGTGTTGATCATCACGCGCGGGGCAAAGTTCATGAAACCAGCGCCGCGATCGGGCTCCGCCACAATGACGGTGTCAATGGTCAGGTGCGTGTCGCCCAGCAGCAGCGTGTCGCCCATCTTCAGCCCCAGCGATTCCAGCAAGGGGGCTTCCACCCAGGCCTGGCCCGGTCGGGGAATGGCGCGGGTCGGTGCGTCGGGCGCATCGGGCGCGCTGGCCACGCGCAGCGAGCCCCGCAACGGATAGCCAGGCTCCACCACCTTCAAGGCGACCAGCTTGGCCGCCCCGCCCTGTGCGTCACTGGCGCGGGCCATGGTCGGAAAGCCCATCGTCGTCACCACCGACAGGCCCAGCGCGCGGGCCTGGGCCACAAAGCTTGCGGGCGTGGGGTTGTCACTGGACACCACCGCATCGCCGCCCAGCAACTGGCGGGCATCGCGTTGCAAGCCGCCTTTGAGCCGGTCGGCAAAAAAACCCACGGCCGTGAGCGCCGCCACAGCCAGCGTCACCGCGACGATCAACAGGCGCAAATCACCGGAGCGCAGATCCCGCCACAGCGTGCGCCAGCCTAGAGTCCAGAAAGAAATAGTCATGGCGCTACCTTAGCGCATATCAGCCCGCCCCGCGCCTGCTGGGGAATTCAAGCATTACCCGTGTGCGGCCTGTCACCCTTCCTTGTAGCTCATATAGATGCGGGCCAGGTCGCCGCGCTGGGACAGCCTGGTCAGCGCCAATCGCAGCCGCTCACGGCTGGCTGGCAATACGGCGTTGGATACGGCGAACAGCAACGCCTCAGACTTGAAGACAGTGGGCAACAGTCTGACTTTGTCCTCCAGATGGCCGTCTTCGATGTAGCGCAACAAGGCATTCTCCGTGTGGTACAGCAAACGCCCGCGCTTTCCCACCAGCAGTCGCAGGTTCACATCGGTGGAACCGCTGCTGAGTTCCAATTGCAAACCACCCTGCGCTTTCAAATGGCTTTCATGCGCAGTACCGCGCCCCACAATCACCACACCGTCGGCACCCAGCTTGCGGATGTCATCAAAATTGGTAACGTCGACCGCATCATCCCGGCGAACAGCGATGCGGTGGCGCACGGTGTAGACCGGCACCTCAATAAACCCGTACCGGGCGTCCCGGTCCGAGTTTTTGATCAGTGCGCAAAACACATCGAGCTCACCACCGGCCAGGCGCTGTTCGATCCAGGGCAGGGACCTGGGCACATCCCATCCGGTAAAGCGGATCCCCGGATCCATCCGTTCGATAGCCTGGATGACTTCAACGCAAATGCCGGGTTTCTGCGGGTTCTTGGGGTCGTACTTGAGGACATTGTTGTCCTGCGCCGCCGTGCGCAAAGTCAGGGTATCGGCCCAGACCGTCGCGTGGGCTGCCATCAGCAGCACCAGAAAGGCCGCCTGGAGGCTTAGCAGTGGCCGACTGGAACAGCAAGACATGGGTCCCACTCTGCGAAACCCGGCAACCCGTTCATGCCACCGCCCGCAGGCGCGCGCCGGCCAGCTCCGGCTGCAACTCAAGGCGCTCAAACGCGCTGTAGCACAGGAAGCGTTTATGGGTCGCCCGCCCGATGGCACACAGACCCACACGTTGTGCCACTTCCAGTCCCATTTCGGTAATACCGCTGCGCGACACCACAATGGGAACACCCATTTGTGCGGCCTTGATCACCATCTCGCTGGTCAGGCGGCCCGTGGTGTAGAACACCTTGTCGGCACCACCTATGGCGTTCATCCACATCCACCCGGCAATGGTGTCAATGGCGTTGTGGCGGCCGACGTCTTCGACAAAGACCTGCATCTCGTCACCCCGGAACAGGGCGCAGCCGTGCACGGAGCCCGCAGCCTTGTAGACACTTTCCTGCAGCCGGATGGCGTTGACAATGCCGTAGAGTTGCGACTGCAACAGCGTGGCGCCGGGCAGTACGATGGTGTCCACTTCGTCCATCAGATCGCCAAACACGCTGCCCTGGCCGCAACCGGTCGTGACCACGCGCTTGGCCGTGCGCTGCTCAATGTTGTCAATGCCCTGGCGGGTCTTGACCGCTGCGGCCCCCACTTCCCAGTCGACAGTGATGGACTCGATGTCGTGCACGGAGCGCACCAGGCGCTGGTTGCGCAGGAAGCCCAGTACCAGCAGCTCGGGGTGACCACCCAGCGTCATCAGCGTGACCAGTTCGCGCTTGTCCACATAGACGGTCAACGCCCGTTCGCAGGGAATGGTGCTGGTCACCGACTCACCCCATTCATTGACCACCATGACCTCGCGGGTCAACGGAGCCTGTGCCTGGGTGAGAAAGGGAAGTTCAGCGTGGAGCATAGGCAGACCGGGGCAAAGGCATCTATTTTGTGGGCTTGTCGGCAACGGCCGCGGGAGCTGCCGCTATTGCTGGGGAAGCAGCGGGCGCGGCAGATGCCGCCGGTGGGGCGGGCGTGTACACAAACGGGCCGGGGTCGACACAGGCCGACGCCGGTGGCGCTGCAGACTTGGCATCCTTGCCAGTTGGCTTTGCGGCCTTGTTGGTGCGGGCCGCCACCTTGTCCTGCGCCTTGCACAGCTGGAAGGCGTCCACCCTGCCCGCATGCGCGGTCTTTGCGGCGGCTTCAGCGGCTTTGGCCTTGGCCTCGTCGCTGAGCGCCGGGAGTTTGGCCATTGCCGAGCCTGCCAATGCCATGGCCGCAACCCATACAAAAATCGATTTCATGCTTGCCCCTCGTGTTTTTAGGTTTGAACAGTGGACGGCGCGGACCGTGTCACTGCGGCCGGGCTGCGTTGCGCCGGCACACGGCCTGCCTTGACATCGTCGTACCAGAGTTCATGGTGCTCCTTGGCCCAGGTCTCGTCCACGTAACCAGTCTGCATACCCTGGAATGCACCTTCCGTTCCGACTGTGCCCAGGTAGATGTGGCCCATGAACAAAACCACCATCAGGATATTGGACACCGAATGCACCATGTGCGCCAACTGCATGGTACTGCGCGCATAGTCAAGGCCCGGTATCAGCCTGTCCATGACCAGGCCGGAGGCCACCACCACCAGGCCCAGAACGAATACACCGGCCCAGAAAATCACTTTTTCGCCGGCGTTGAAGCGGCCGGACTTGACTTCGTGCTCGGCGAACATGCCTCCGCCCTTGAGCAGCCAGTTCAGGTCGCCCTTGGCGGGAAGGTTGTCACGCACAAAGGTAAAGATCACCACCACCAGGGACACGGCAAACAGCGGGCCGGCAAAATTATGGGCGTTCTTCAGCACAAATGCCAACCAGCCGAACATGGCGGTGCCGATGATGGGCAACAGGAAGAACTTGCCAAAAGCCATCACCAGCCCGGAGATGGCCAGAATGCTGAAAGCGGTTGCGTTCAGCATGTGGGCAGAACGCTCGAACGGCGTAAACCGCTCGATCAGGCGACCGGTCGGCTGGCCATGCAGCTTGATGGCACCCACGCGCCAGTAGAACAGGGCAATGGCCACCAGCACAATCAGAATGAACGAACCTCCGTAGGGTATGAGCCAGTTGTTGCGCACCTGGCGCCAGGCCTCACCGGCGTTGGTCAGGCGCGAGCCCGGGTACTGAACGAAGGGCTGTATCAGATTGCCGGCTTCCGGTGCCTCGCTCTTGGGCAGGCTGCTGGTGCCGGTGGTACCACTACCCACCTGGCGCCACATGGGCGCATTGTTGCCAGGCTGAACCTTGCTGCGCTCGCCATTGTTCTGCTTCGCGTAGTTGGGGTCGGCGCTGGCCTCAGGCTGGACGTCCATGATGTTGGCGCTTTGCACCGCACCCTGGGGCGCAGAAGCGGGCGCAGTCTCGGTCTGCGCGGCGGCCAGGCCGGTCCCTGCGCATACCAGCAGCAGCGATGTTAAAAGTGAGCGCAACATGGTGTGCCTCTCAGTTCATTCTGGAGTAGTCATTCTGACTATTCTGCTGGCGCGCCTTGAGGTGCTGCTCCCAGCCCGACTTGTCTCCAGCCTTCCAGCCGGCGGCGGTAAAGGCGCTGCCCGTTCCGGCGTACGGCGGTATGTCGGATTTCGGGCTGCCCAGGGTTTGGGGCTTCTCGCCGCACGCCGCCAGCAGGGAAACGGCCACCGCAATCATCGCAAGTTGCTTCATGATTTTGCTCCGGTTTCCGGTGCCTTGCCGGCCTTTTGTGAGCCATAAGCGGTACCCCAGCCCCATACCTCGGCGCCTTTGCCACGCTGCACCACCCGGTTGCGCAGAATGTCGGCCACCACGTCGCCGTCACCGGCCAGCAAGGCCTTGGTCGAGCACATCTCGGCACAGGCCGGCAGCTTGCCTTCGGCCAGGCGGTTGCGTCCGTATTTCTCGAACTCGGCCTGGCTGCCGTTTTCTTCCGGCCCCCCCGCGCAAAAGGTGCATTTGTCCATTTTTCCGCGCACACCAAACGTGCCCTGCGACGGAAACTGTGGTGCGCCAAAGGGGCAGGCATAGGAGCAGTAGCCGCAGCCAATGCAGACGTCCTTGTCGTGCAGGACGACACCTTCGTCGGTCTTGTAGAAGCAGTTGACCGGGCAAACCGCCATGCAGGGTGCATCGCTGCAGTGCATGCAGGCCACCGAGATGGATTTTTCACCGGGCACGCCGTCGTTGAGCGTGACCACACGGCGGCGGTTCACGCCCCAGGGCACCTCGTGCTCGTTCTTGCACGCCGTCACGCAGCCGTTGCACTCAATGCAACGCTCGGCGTCGCAAATAAATTTCATGCGTGCCATGTTTATGCCCTCTCTACATTGCAGATCGTTGTCTTGGTCTCTTGCATCATCGTGACGCTGTCGTACCCATAGGTGGTGGCCGTATTGACCGCCTCACCGCGCACCACCGGGTGCGCACCGGCGGGGTAGTAGGCCAGCATGTCGGCACCTTGCCAACGGCCCGAGAAATGGAACGGCATCCAAACGGTATTGGTGCCGACACGCTCGGTCACCATGGCCTGCACGTTCAGCCGCGCACCGGTGGGTGAGGACAGCCACACCCGCCCACCGTTCGTGATGCCACGTTCGGTTGCAGTCTGCGGATTGATCTCGACAAAAGCCTCCTGCTGCAACTCGGCCAGCCAGGGGTTGGAGCGGGTTTCCTCTCCGCCGCCTTCATATTCCGTCAGACGACCCGACGTCAGGATGAGCGGGAATTTCTCGTGCACCTTGTCGGCGATGTTCTTTTGCTGCACGGTCTTGTACAGCGTGGGCAGACGCCAGAAGGCCTTCTTGTCATCGTGCGTGGGGTACTTCGCCACCAGGTCGGGGCGTATGCCATACAGCGGCTCGCGGTGCTGCGGAATCGGATCGGGGAAGTTCCACACCACGGCGCGCGCCTTGGCGTTACCAAAGGGGTGGCATCCGTGCACCTTCAACACCACGCGCTGGATGCCGCCCGACAAATCGGTCTTCCAGTTCTTGCCTTCAGCCGCGGCCTTCTCGGCGTCGGTCAGGTCGTCCCACCAGCCCAGCTTCTTCAACAGCACATGGTCAAACTCGGGGTAGCCGGTGGTGATGTCGGCACCCAGGGAGTGCGATCCGTCTTCGGACAGCAGGCTTTTGCCCTCGCGCTCCACACCGAAATTGGCGCGGAAGTTGCCGCCACCGTCCATGACGTGTTTGGAGGTGTCATACAGGTTGGGTGAACCCGGGTGTTTGAGTTCCGCATTGCCATAGCAGGGCCAGGGCAGGCCAAAGTAGTCACCGGTCATGTCGTAGCCGGTTTCCTTGTCCACCACCTTGCCCTTGCAGCGCAAGGTCTTGACGTCAAAGGCATGCATGTTGCGCATATGCGCCTTCAGGCGCTCCGGGGTCTGGCCGGTGTAGCCGATGGTCCAGCACGAGCGGTTGATTTCGCGCAGGATATCTTCGGGCACCGGCTCATCCTGGTCCTTGACCTTCTGCATCTTGTAGTTCTTGGACAGCTCCTTGCCAAAACCCAGACGGTCGGCAAACTGCTGCATGATCATGTGGTCGCTGCGGCTTTCCCACAGCGGCTCAATCACTTTTTCACGCCACTGGATGGAGCGGTTGGATGCGGTCACCGAGCCGCTGGTCTCGAACTGCGTCGCGGCCGGCAGCAGGTAGACGGCGCGGTTAGGGTTCAGGTCCTCGGGCTTGCCGGGCATGGCGGCCATGGCTGCGGTGGCCGACGGATACGGGTCCACCACGACCAGCAGGTCCAGCTTGTCCATGGCGCGCTTCATCTCCAGACCGCGCGTTTGCGAGTTGGGCGCATGGCCCCAATAGAACACGCCGCGCAGGTTGGAATCCTGATCGATCAGCTCGTTTTTCTCCAGCACGCCATCGATCCAGCGTGACACGGTGATACCGGGCTTGCTCATCATGGCGGGCGACGAAAACTGTTTCTTGATCCACTCGAAGTCCACCCCCCAGACCTTGGCGAAGTGCTTCCACGAGCCTTCCACAATGCCGTAGTAGCCGGGCAGCGAATCCGGGTTGGGGCCGACATCGGTGGCGCCCTGCACGTTGTCGTGGCCACGGAAGATGTTGGTGCCGCCACCGGACTTGCCCACATTGCCCAGTGCCAGTTGCAGAATGCACGAGGCGCGCACCATGGCGTTGCCAATGGTGTGCTGGGTCTGGCCCATACACCAGACCAGCGTGCTGGGGCGGTTGTCGCTCATCATCTTGGCGACCTTGAAGACCTGCTCCTCCTTGACGCCGCAGGCTTCTTCGACCTTGTCGGGCGTCCACTTGGCCATCACGTCTTCCTTGACCTTGTCCATGCCAAAGACGCGGTCGTTGATGTACTGCTTGTCTTCCCAGCCGTTCTTGAACACGTGGTACAGCACGCCAAACAGGAAAGGAATATCGGAGCCGGAGCGGATGCGCACAAACTCATCCGCCTTGGCCGCCGTGCGGGTGAAACGCGGATCCACCACAATCATCTTGGTGCCGGTTTCCTTGGCGTGCAGCATGTGCAGCATGCTGACCGGGTGCGCCTCGGCGGCGTTGGAGCCGATGTACATCGCGCACTTGCTGTTCTGCATGTCGTTGTACGAATTGGTCATCGCACCGTAGCCCCAGGTGTTGGCCACGCCAGCCACCGTGGTGGAGTGGCAGATGCGCGCCTGGTGGTCACAGTTGTTGCTGCCCCAGAAGCTGACGAACTTGCGCATCAGATACGCCTGCTCGTTGTTGTGCTTGCTAGAACCAATCCAGTAGATCGAATCCGGACCGCTGGCTTTCTTGAGGTCCAGCAACTTGGCGCTGATCTCGGTCAGCGCCGTGTCCCAACTGATGCGCTCATACTTGCCGTTGACCAGCTTCATGGGGTAGCGCAGGCGGTACTCGCCATGGCCGTGCTCGCGTAGCGCCGCACCCTTGGCGCAGTGGGCACCCAGGTTCAGCGGCGAATCAAACACCGGTTCCTGGCGCACCCAGACGCCGTTCTCCACCACCGCGTCCACGGCACAGCCCACCGAGCAGTGCGTGCACACGGTGCGCTTGACCTCAACCTTGCCCTTGCCCAGCGCCACCTCACCGGTCGCGGCCTGCGCCTTTTTCACCAGCGTCAGTTGCGAGGCTGCCAGGCCCACACCGACACCCAGACCGGAGCGGCGCAAAAAGCCGCGCCGGTCCATGGTCGGCAGGGCTTGCGCCAAACCGCGACGCAAGCTGTGGACAAAGGGTGAGCGCGGGTTAACGCCCGACGCATCAGATTTCTTGGTTAGCAACATGGTTGTCTCCGAAAACCGGGAGGGGGGAAAAGCAAAATCAGACCAGGGTCGTCTTGTAGTACTGCTTGACGTGGGCGCTCAGTTCGTAGCCACCGCCGCGCGTGGGCTTGGCCTTTGGCACGGGCGCCTGCGCAACCGGCGCTGTCACCGGCAGTACACCCACCGTGGCCGCCAGCGCACTGACGGTTCCTGCGCCGACGAACAGGGATCGACGCGACAATTTGGAAGAGGACGAAGGCATAGACAGTCTCCTGGTGTAGTTCTCGCGTATGCATGGAACTGCATAGCTGGGTTGCTGCGGAATCTAACAACAAGCGCCCAAATCAACAAGTGGGCAAACCCGCGCGCCTGGCGCCAACTGGCACGACACCTGTCCCTGCAGTTTGCCCCGGCGGTGCACGGGGTCACAGTGCGGGTGCCGACCAAGCAGCTTCCATGCCAATCACCCTCCCACACCACCGACTGCAAGCGCCAGAGCGAAAGCTGCACTTCGATTGCAAAATTCCATGCCTTCAAACCACAGAACCGCCAGACTGCGCACCGGCGCACGACAAGTTGTCGCACATCTGCAGGACGCCGGCCCGCCGCTGCCGGCCGGTTCTGGTCAAAGTCCGCAGTCCCGGGAGCCCGATTTATATTTTTACCCGACTAAATTACTCGGGTCTATCGATAGAATTCAAGCGCCGTATGACCACCCCCACCAGCCCAACCCCTCCCGAAACCGCACCCACGCGCCCCGTTGAAGGGTGGCCTGACTGGTCCATCTTGATCGTGGACGACGAGCCCGGCATGCGCAACTTTCTGGTCAAGACCCTGGTGCCGCGCTGCCGCACCGTCCTGAGCGCCGGCAGCGCGGAAGAAGGCGCCGAGATTCTGCAGATGCAGCACGTGGACCTCGTCATTCTGGACATTGCCCTGCCTGGCCAAAGCGGCGTGGCCTGGCTCAAAGTTCTGCGCGAAGGTGGCTTCCGTGGCCACGTGGTCCTGATTACGGCGTTTGCGGATCTGGATACCGCCATTGAAGCCTTGCGTGCCGGTGCCTCGGACTTCATCCTGAAGCCGTTTCGCGTGCCGCAGATGCTCAACGCCATCAAGCACTGCTTTGAATCTTCACGCCTGCAGCGCGAAAACTTCGTGCTGCGCCACACCCTGTCGCGACAGACCGGCAGCGCCTCGGGTTTGATTGGCAGCTCGGCCTATATGCGGGCCTTGCGGGAAACACTGACACGGGTGGCGGCCGTCGACAGCACGGTATTGCTGCAGGGTGAATCCGGTACCGGCAAGGAGCTGGTCGCCCGCGCACTGCACGCCCTGAGCCCGCGCGCCAGCGGCCAGTTTGTTCCGGTCAACTGCGCCTCCATGTCGCCCGAGCGTATGGAGAGCATCCTCTTTGGCCACGCCAAGGGCGCATTTGCCGGCGCCTCCACCGCACGCGACGGCCTGTTCTATTACGCCCAGGGCGGCACGCTGTTTCTGGACGAAGTAGCCGAACTGGCGCTGCCGCTGCAGGCCGCCCTGCTGCGGGCGGTGGAAGACCTGCGCGTGCGCCCGGTGGGCAGCACCCAGCTGGTGCCGGTCAACGTGCGCATCATGGCCGCCACCAACCGGTCCCTGCAACACGAGGTGGAGGCTGGTCGCTTTCGCAAGGACCTGTACTACCGCCTGCAGGTGGTGGACATTGCACTCAAGCCCCTGCGCGAGCACAAGGAAGATATCCCCGACCTGGTGCAGCACTTCATGGCCCATCTGGCGCCGGGCAAGGGCGTTTCGCCACTGCACATTACCGGCACGCAAATGGACTACCTGATGCAATACGCGTGGCCCGGCAATGCACGTGAGTTGCGCAATCTGATTGAACGCTCGCTGATCCTGGGTGAACTCAACGTCTCGGCGCTGTACGGTGCGGCGCCCTCCTCCACCAGCGCCGCGGGACCTGTGGCCACCAACCTGCACGCACTGGAGAAGCAGCACATCCAGTCGGTGCTGGACTCGGTGCAGGGCGACAAGACGCGTGCCGCCGAGCTGCTGGGCATCTCCCGGCGCACACTGGAGCGGCGCTGCGCGGAGTGGTCGGCCCCATGAGCACGTCGTCGGCGTCACGACGGCTGTGGCACGACCTGTCGGTGCGCCACAAGTTGATGGTGCTGTCGCTGTTGCCCCTGGTGGTGGTGTTGCCGCTGCTGGTCGCAGCCCTGGTCATCTGGGGCAATTCCGCCTTTGACCGCTTGCTCATCACCAAGGTGCGTAGTGATCTGGCCGTGGCCCACGGGTACTTTGGGCAGGTGCAAAGTGATGTAGGCACCGGCACACAGGCTATCGCCGGTTCGCACGCGCTGGCCCTGGCGCTCGACAACCGGAACACGCCCGCGCTCACGGCGCAGCTCACGCAGGCCCAGCGGCGTCTGGGTTTTGACTTCATCAACCTGTATGGTGCCCAGGGTCAGTTGTTGACCGCAAGCTGGGAGGTCACCCACGGCGCGCCAAGCTCAGCCGCGTTCGCCCTGCCCCCCGACCCGCCCACCGAGAACACCTCTGCAAAAATCCAGCGTCTGGGTCGCAGCCAGATGCTGGATCTGGCGCCGCATCTGGGCGCACGCCTGCATATCCCCATCATCCCCACTGCCAGTGCCGCCCCCAGCGGGCGCACACACGAGGACCAGGCGCTGGTCATGCTGTCCACCGCCGCTGTACGCAACGCCACGGGGCAGATCGTGGCCTGGGTGCGCGCCGGTGTGCTGCTGAACCAGAACCTGCCCCTGATCGACCACATCAACAAGATTGTTTACCCCGAAGGCTCTCTGCCGCTGGGCAGCGTGGGCACGGCCACGCTGTTTCTGGACGATGTGCGCATCACCACCAACGTACGCCTGTTCCAGGACCAGCGCGCCATTGGCACCCGGGTCTCGCAAGCCGTGCGCGACGCCGTGCTGCAGCGGGGCGAAACCTGGCTGGATCGCGCTTTTGTGGTCAATGACTGGTATGTGTCGGGCTACGAACCCCTGGTCGACGGCGCGGGCCAGCGCGTGGGCATGCTGTACGTGGGCTACCTGGAGACGCCCTACCGCATGACCAAGTACGGCATCCTGGCGCTGATCATCGGCATCTTTGCCATGGCCATGGTGCTGGCGGCCTGGTTCTCCATCCGCCGGGCCCGCAGCATTTTTCAGCCGGTGGAGCGCATGAACGCCACCATGCGCCGCGTGGAGGAAGGTGAGCCCGGAGCCCGCGTCGGTGAGGTGGTGGCCCATGACGAACTGGGCGCGCTGGCCAACCACCTGGACCAGTTGCTGGACCTGATAGACGACAAGACCGCGGCCCTGCAACGCTGGGGAGAAGAACTGGACGCCAAGGTCGCCGCGCGCACGCAGGAGCTGTCACAGAGCAACCAGTCCCTGCAGCAGGCGCAGGCCCAATTGGTCAAATCGGAAAAAATGGCCGCCATTGGCCAGCTCACCGCCAGCGTAGCCCATGAAATCAACAACCCGATTGCGGTGATACAGGGCAATCTGGACCTGGTGCGCGAGATGCTGGGCGAGCACGCCCAGCCCGTGCGCACCGAGCTCCAGCTGATGGACCAGCAGGTGGACCGCATGCGCCTGATCGTGACCCAGCTGCTGCAATACGCCCGCCCGAACGACTACGCGGGCTATGTGGAAGCGGTGGATGTGAACGCCGCACTCGCCAGCTCGCTGGTGCTGGTGGAGCACCTGCTGGCGCGCACCCACATCACCGTGGAACGCCAGCTGGATGCCAGCCTGCGTGCACCCATCAACCGGCAGGAGCTGCAACAGGTGCTGATCAACCTGATGGTCAACGCCATCCAGGCCATGCCCGATGGTGGAACGCTGCGCCTCTGCACCCGTGACCAGGTCGATGCGCAGGGCCGCCCGGGTGTCGTGGCCGAGGTCTGCGACACCGGCGCGGGTCTGAGCGATGCCATTCGGGAGCGCCTGTTCAGCCCCTTCTTCACTACCAAGAACGACGGCAACGGCCTGGGGCTGTGGATCAGCGTGGGTCTGGTCGAGCGTTACGGTGGAACCATCCGTGCGGCCAACCGGCGCGATGTCGACGCAGGGGGCGAGAACGTCAATGGCGCCGTATTCGGCGTCTGGCTGCCATGTGATGCGCCCGCGGCGTGATCCTCACGCCAGATGGGCCGCCGCGATCAGGTCGCGGGTGTAGGCCTGCTGCGGCGCTGCGAACATCGCCAGCGTCTCGCCTTCTTCCACCACGTCGCCATCCTTCATGACCATGACCCGGTGAGCCATGGCGCGGATCACCGCCAGGTCGTGGCTGATGAAAATATAGGACAGTCCGCGGCGTTGCTGCAGTTCGGCCAGCAACGCCAGCACCTGCTGTTGCACCGACGCATCCAGCGCCGAGGTGGGTTCATCCAGCACCAGAACCTCGGGCTCCAGCACCACCGCACGGGCAATGGCGATGCGCTGGCGCTGGCCGCCCGAAAACTCGTGCGGATAACGCTGCAGCACGCCAAACTGGCCATTCTTTTCTGACAGACCCACCTCGTCCAGAATCGCCAACACTTTGCGCTGGTGTTCCTCACGGCTCAGTTCCGGTTGGTGCAAGGACAACCCCTCACCTACGATCTGGCCCACGGTCATGCGGGGCGACAGGGAAGCAAACGGATCCTGCAGCACCACCTGCATGCGCTTGCGCATCTGGCGCAGCGGACCGCGCTCGGCATTGTCAATACGCTGCTGGCCCATGAAGACCTGCCCGCCCGACAGCGATTGCAGCGCCAGCAGGGCCATGCCCAGCGTGGTCTTGCCCGAACCCGACTCGCCAACGATTCCCAGCGTCTCGCCACGGTGCAGGCTCAGACTGGCGTTCTTGACGGCGTGAAACTGGGTGCTGGAAAACCAGCCGGCCGCCTGGGCAAAACTGACGCGCACCTCGCGTCCCTGCACAAGCACCTCTGCCGTGGGAGCCAGTGCCTGCACCACGCGCTCGGGCCGTGTGGCCAGCAGGCGGCGCGTATAGGCGTGCTGCGGGTCGCTGAAGACTGCTTCGGTTGCGCCAATCTCCACCAGCTTGCCGCGCTCCATCACGCCCACCCGGTCGGTGAAACGGCGCACCAGGTTCAGGTCATGGGTAATGAACAACAGGGCCATGCCGATCTCGCGCTGCAGTTCGTCCAGCAAGGCCAGGATCTGGGCCTGCACCGTCACGTCCAGCGCCGTGGTCGGCTCATCGCAGATCAGCAGTTTGGGGCGGCAGGCCAGGGCCATGGCAATCATGGCCCGCTGGCGCTGGCCACCCGACAACTGGTGCGGATAAAAGTCCACCCGCAGTTCGGGCGAAGGGATACCGGTGCGCGCCAGCAGGGTCACGGCCCGGGCACGGGCGGCCTTCTTGGGCAGGCCCTCGTGCAACTCCAGCACCTCGCCAATCTGGTGGCCCACCGTGTACAGCGGGTTCAACGCGGTCATGGGCTCCTGGAAGATCATGCCGATCTGCGCACCGCGCAGAACCTGCATCTGCTCTTCGGAGTACTGGCACAGGTCCTTGCCCTCGAAGCCAATGCTGCCGGATGTGGTGGCCGCGTCCACCAGCCGTAGTATCGACAGTGCAGTAATCGACTTGCCCGAGCCGGACTCACCGACGATGGCCAGTTTTTCTCCGGCGTGGATGGAAAAGGAGACGTCGTCCACCACCGTGGTGGCACCAAAACGCACCGTCAAATGCGCAATGTCTAACAAAGGGGTGCTGCGCATATCAGGACTTTCTCGTATCAAAGGCATCGCGCAGTGCATCGCCAATAAAGGTCAGCAGCAGCATGGTCAGGGTGAGCAACACAAAGGTCGGGAAGATGATCCACCAGGCATCCAGGTTGGCCTTGCCCTGCAACAGCAGTTCCCCTAGGGACGGCACCGAGGCCGGCACGCCCAGCCCCAGGAAATCCAGCGAGGTCAGGGCCAGGATGGCCGAGCTCATGCGAAATGGGATAAAGGTGATCACCGGCGTCAGCGAATTGGGCAGCACGTGGCGGCGGATGATCTGCAGGTTGGACAGGCCCAGTGCCCGCGCCGCCTTGACATACTCCAGCGAGCGGTTGCGCAGGAACTCCGCCCGCACGTAGTCGGACAGGCCCAGCCAGCTCCACATCGACAGCAGCACCAGCAGCAGGGCCAGCGATGGCTCAAAAATGGCCGCGAAGATGATCAGGAAATACAGCTCGGGCACGGCACCCCAGATCTCCACCACCCGCTGCAGCGTCAGGTCAATGCGCCCGCCGAAGTAGCCCATGATGGAACCCATGATGATGCCGATCGTGGTGCCCACCAGTGTCAACGCCAGGGCGAACCAGATGCTGACCCGAAAGCCATACACCAGACGGGCCAGCATGTCGCGCCCCTTGCTGTCGGTTCCCAGCCAGTTCTTGGCACTGGGTGGCGCCGGCGGTGCCGCCTTGGTGAAGTAGTCGGTGGACAGCGCCGAGTGCGGATTGAACACCGTCACGGCCCAGTTGCCCGGTTTCTCCAGAAGCTCCGTAATAAACGGGTCCTTCCAGTCCGTGGGCGTTGCGAAGTCACCGCCCAGCGCCTTCTCGCTCGGGTTGTTGAGAATGGGGAACAGCAACTGCCCGTCAATGCGCGCGACCACGGGTTTGTCGTTGCTGAACAGCTCCGCACCGGTAGAAACCAGCAGCATGGCCACAAAGATCCACAAGGACCAGTAACCCAAGCGGTTGCGCTGGAACCGGGCCCAGGCGCGCTGCAAGGGAGAAAGGGACACGGCGCTCATTTGCTGACACTCCCGAATTGCACGCGGGGGTCAACCACCCGGTAGAGGATGTCGGAAACCAGCTTGGTCACGACCGCGATCAGGGTGAAGAAATACAGCGAGCCCAGCACCACCGGAAAATCCCGCCGCACCACGGCTTCGTAGCCCAGCAGGCCCATACCGTCCAGCGAAAACAGCGTTTCGATCAGAACCGAACCAGAGAAGAAAGCCCCCACAAAGGCCGCCGGGAAGTGGGTGACCAGGGGCAGCAGTGCATTGCGAAAAATGTGCCGGTACAGCACCTTTTTTTGCGACAGACCCTTGGCACGCGCCACCAACACATACTGCTTGCGGATTTCTTCAACAAAGGTGTTCTTGGTCAACATGGTGATCACGGCAAAACTGTGGATGGACAGGCAGGTCAGTGGCAACGCCAGATGCCAGAAGTAATCCTTGACGCGTGCAAACCAGCCCAATTCCGCCCAGTTGTCGCTGGTCAGGCCGCGCAGCGGAAACACCTCCCAGAAGGTGCCCCCGGCCAACAGCACGATCAGCAGGATGCCGAGCACAAAGCCTGGTATGGCGTAGCCCACCAGCACTGCCAGCGTGGTGGCGGCGTCAAAGCGGGAACCTTCACGCCGGGCCTTGGCAATGCCCAGCGGCACCGACACCAGGTAGGACAGCAGAAAGCTCCAGAGCCCCAGGCTGATGGAGACCGGCAGCTTTTCCTTGATCAGCTGCCACACGTCCTTGTTGTGCATGAAACTGCGCCCCAGATCGAAGCGGGCGAAGTTGACCAGCATGTCCACATAGCGCTCGTGCGCAGGCTTGTCAAAGCCATACAATTTTTTGAGCTCGGCAATCTGCTTGGCGTCGGTGTCGCGCCCGGCCCGGTAGCCACCGGTGTCACCGCCGCTGCCCGCGCGGGCCTCGGCCATGATTTGTTCCACCGGGCCACCCGGTACAAACTGCACCACGACAAATGTGATGGTCAGCGCGCCCAGCAGCGTGGGCAGCATCAGCGCAATGCGCTTCAAAATATAGATCAGCATGGAAAAAACTCAGGTTAAGCACGGACACGTTAAGGGGTAGCGGGCTTGGCTTCCAGCGACTTGTCCCACCAGGTCCACAGCGGCCAGGGCTGGCTGTGTTCGTTGGGGATGCTGTCGATCTGGAAATAGCGCGCCTGGACCTTGGGGATGCCAAACTTGTTCCAGTACGAGGTGGGCTCCGTTTTGGTAAACAGCTGCGGGATTTGCCAGTGGTTCCACATGATGACGCGGTCCAGCGCGTGCGCTGCGGTCAACAGCTCGTCCATGGTGGAGGCCGCGCCAATGCGTTCGATCAGCGCGTCCACGGCCGGGCTTTTCACGCCGCGGTAATTGCCGCCGCCTTCTACATCGGCTTCGGCGCTGCCGTAGAGGCTGCGCAGGTCGCTGGGGTTGGGCAGCGTGAACTTGCCTTCCACAATGATGACAACATCGAAATCAAAAGTCTCCAGCCTGCGCCGGTACAGTGAAAAATCAACCAGCCGCTCGGTGTACTGGATACCCAGCTTCTTCAGGTTGCGCTCAAACTCCGGATTGCGCCCAACCTGCGAAGGCTCGAGATATTCAATGGTGAAGGCTTGGCCTTGCGCGTTGCGCAAGACGCCGTCATCGGCCACTTTCCAGCCCGCCTGGGCCAGCAGTTGCGCGGCATGTTTCAGGTTGTCCCGCAGGGCATTGGGGTGCGTGTCGTTGCGTGGTGCCGTGAAGGCGGGCCCGAAGACCGTCTTGGGCAACTGCGCGCGGAAGGGCTCCAGCAACTTGAGTTCGTCGGCAGTCGGCTCCCCACTGGCGGCAAACGCCGTGTTGTTGAAAATGCTGTTAGCGCGGTTGAAGGTTCCCAGGCGGTTGTAGGACTCAAAGTCCCAGGCGTGCATGATGGCCTCGCGGACCCGGATGTCCTGGAACTTCGGTCTGCGCAAATTGAAATCAAAGGCTTGCAGCATGCTGCCGGTGTCCACCTGCCAGGCCTTTTTGGCAATCCGGCCGTCGTCCCACTTGGGGCCTTTGTGGGCACGAACGTAGGATTTGGCCGACAACTCGCGGGTGAGGTCAAATTCACCGGCCTTGAAGGCCTCGCGTTTCACATCCAGGTCTTTGTACATGCGGTAGGCGATACGGTCGAAATTGAAATGCCCGCGGCGCACCGGCAGGTCGCGCGCCCAATACTGCGGGTTGCGCTGGAGCTCGATGCGGCTGGGCATCTGAAGCTCTGCGATCGTATACGGGCCGGTGGCGATGGGCCTATCTTCCACCACGTCGGACAAGGGCTTGCCGCCACCCCATTTGCGCGAGAAAACCCGCATATAACCCAGCGCAAACAGCGTGTCCACTGCGCGCTCTTTCAGGTCAAACCGCACGGTGTTTGCATCCACCACCACGGCGCGTTCCACTCCAGCCAATGGCGTCGAGTAGGTCGGAGAAACGAGTTTGCCTTTCAGTCGCTTGAAGCTGTCGGCGACATCCTCGGGCGTTACCGGGTCGCCATTGTTGAAACGCGCCAGCGGGTTCAGCCGAAAGCTGATGGACGACAGATCGGGCGCCACCAGCATGGCTTCGGCCAGCAGACCGTACATGGCCTGGGGCTCGTCCATGGAAAACGAGCACAGGCTCTCGAACATGAACATATCCAAAGCGGCCGGAGCCACACCCTTGATGGTGAAGGGGTTCAGCTTGTCGATGCTGGTGCGCCGGTCCGGATTGCCCAACCGCAGCAGGCCGCCCTTGGGCGCATCAGGATTGACGTATTCAAAGTGGTGAAAGTCCTTTGCGTACTTGGGGGGCTGGTAGGCGGACAGCGCGTGCTCCCAAGTGCCCGTGGGAACGGGTGCCGCCAAGGCTGCACCACACACTCCGCACAGGACGAGCAGCCTGCCTAACCAGCGAAGAATCGTCGGCGTCAGACGGTCTCCTGACAGTGAAAAATTGGGGGAAATGGACATGAAATTTTAGTTACGCAAGAAGCGACGAACGAAGGGCATGATTCAAACCGAATCTGGCCTGCCATTTGCCTATCGTTTACCCTTGGTGGAATGAGCAAAGTCTGTGCCACATCGGGCGCAATCTCTTCTGTTCAAATGGCTATTGACGCGCTACAGTCAAAGAAAGAAGTGAAGGAGGGTCACGCATGTTCAGTTTTCTAAAAAATAGCGTACCAAAAAACGTGGCCGGCCCCAGTGTGACGACGGACTCGAAGTCGATGTCTCTGAACAGCACACGGGAAAAGAGCGACATCCAGCGGGAACTCATCCGGGTTGTACTGAAAGATACCCTGCGACGATTGGGCATTCCCTTCGATTGGCTGTCGTGCGAGGTGATCATCATTCCGCATGGCATGGGCAACGATGAGTTGCACATCCAGTTATCGCTGATGAAATGGCACGAAACCTTTCTGCGCTACGGACCCGCGCTGGAGCGACAGCTGCTGCGCGGCCTGGACCGCTTTGATCCCTCGGTTGACCATTCCAAGTACATCATCTCCTGGCGCTTTGCGCCCGATTGCGGGTGCCCGTTCACCGTCATGCCCCCGCCGCGCTTCTGGACGCACGTCGAACCGCCCGCCCCTGCCGTTGTAGAAGAAGCGCCGTCTGTACTGGACCGCCGGCACAGCAAACGCCCCCCGAAGGCACAGGCACCGATCCCACAACAGCCCAAGGCTGTCGCACCCCGTCCGCCGCCACCCGACGAAGACGAAGACTACGAGCGCACGCAACTGTCCCCGTTGCGCTAACCGGTCCGGTCGCTCAGGCCAGCATGTCGAAGCCCTGGGCCTCCACCGCCACAAAGGCGCGGGTCAAGTCGGCCACCGCGGCATAGAAGCTGGCCTTGGGGTGGGCCTGCACGGCATCGCACATGCGTGCAAACCACGGCTGCAGATGGGCGGCAAAGAAAGCCTGCTGGTGGGTCAGGTTGGCCACGGCCACATCGTCCCCGGCGATCAGGTAGCGCATCACCTCGCACAGGTAGGCCACGTGGTCCTCGGTTTCGGACATGGCATCGTCACGCGCCAGCCCCAATGCGGCAATGTCAGTGCGCAGCGCGGCCAGCGGCTTTTCGTTCAGAAAGCCGCTCAAATAGAACGATCCAAACAGATAGACCTCAGGCTTCCCGACGCCACCAAACAGCGCGGTGTATTCGGCGGCGATTGCCCCATCGTCACAGGCGCGCGCCACGCCAACCAGGGCGCGCCAGGGTTCTTCCAGAAAACCGCCGGGCGCCGGGGCCTCGGTCACGGCTACGCGCAGCTGGGCCAGCAGCTCCGGCGCGGGTGGTGCGTAGTACAGGGCGGCCAGCAGCCCGTAGAGCTCGGCGCGGGCCGTTTCTTCGTCCAGACCGGCGGAGGAGATGGAGGCTTGTGTCATGGCAGTGTGGGTTGGTTGCTTAGCGAATGTCGGTAATGCGGACTTCGTTTTCGGCTGAGTAGATGTCGATCACGCGGCAGTCGCTGCACATTTTCAGGCGGTCGGCGGCCGCGCCCTGGAACATCGCGTGGTCGGCCAGTTTTCCCAGCATGGCCTCAATGCCCTTGAGCGTGCCAAAGGGCTTGCTGCAGCGAATGCAGACATAGGGCTGCATGGCGTTCAGGACCACCGCTTCCTTGCGCTGCGGGCTCAGGCTGAACCGGGGCGACAGCGCCAGTGCGTTCTCCGGGCAGGTGGTGACGCACAAACCGCATTGCACACAGTTTTTCTCGATGAACTTGAGCTGGGGTGTTAGCGGGTTGTCCTGCAGGGCGGCCGACGGACAGGCGTTGACGCAGCTCAGGCACAGGGTGCAGGCATCCTTGTTGATGGCCAATGCGCCCAGCGGTGAGCCCTTGGCGGGCAGCGCAACGGCGTCAGGCTGCTGCGGCGCCTGCGCGACCAGGTGGTCCAGCACCAGCTCCAGCGTGGCCCGCTTGTCGGCCTGCACGGCGAAGCCCGCACGTTGCGCCACGCCCTGCGCCGGGGCGGCCTGCAAATCGGCGTCCAGTGCGGCCAGGTCGCGGGCATCACGGGCGTGCAGCAGGCGGAAATGCGTGCCACTGTAGCCCAGGCCGGTGAGCAGGGCCTGGGCCACAGCCATCTGGGTTTGCAGCGCGTCGCGGTACTGGGGCGCGTCTTCATCAGTCAATAGCACCCACACCTGGGATGCGCCGTAGGCCACGGCCGCCAGCCAGACTTCCAGCCCCAGCGACGCGCTGTGCCACAGGGCCAGCGGCAGCACGCGGGCCGGCACACCACGAGTAGCAGGGTCGAGCCGGGCCGCGCGGCCCAGGTCGCCCAGCAGACGCGCTCCGCCCTCCTGGCTGTGCAGCAGCACGGCCGCATGTTTGCCACCGGCACGGGTGTAGGTGGACAGCAGTGTCTGGAGGGTCTGCCCCTGGTCGCTGGCGCGCGGATAGGCATAGGTCAGTGCGCCACTGGGGCACACCGTGGTGCAGGTGCCGCAGCCCACACACAGGTTGGGATTGACCACGATTTGCTGGCGCTTGGCATCCGAGCGGATGGCCGAGGCCGAGCACACGTCGATACAGGCCGTACAGCCGATCTGGGTGTTGCGCGTGTGCGCGCAAAGCTTCTGCTTGTAGGCAAAGAAACGCGGCTTTTCAAACTCGCCCACCAGCCCCCGCAGGCGGACGATGGCCGTTAGCAGGTCGGTGCGCGCGCTCGCGCTGCTGCCCACCGAGCAATAGCCTTGCGGCAGCGCGTGCTGGCTGAAGGCCGGCGTGGCGCGCAGGTCCAGCACCAGGTCAAAGGTTTCGGTGTGGGTTTGCGGCGTGCGGCTGAAATCGATGGCACCCGCCGCGCCACAGGCCGTGACGCAGTCGCGGTGCGATTTGCATAGCGCGCTGTCGATCTGGTAGTCGAAGCCAATGGCGCTTTCGGGGCAGGCGGCCACGCAGGCATTGCAACGGGTGCATAAATCCAGGTCGATGGCGTTGGTCTGCGTCCACGTCAACTCGAAGGCGCCCAGCCATCCGGTCAGCCGGTCCAGCCGCCCGGCGAGCACCGGGAAGCGCCGCGCCTGCTCGCCGCCGTTGTCACCCGCGCCCGTGCTGAACAGCGTGACGTCCAGCGTGTCCGCCAGCAGCGCGGCAGCCTGTTCGGCAGCGTCCAGCGCGCCAATCACCAGCACGCGCCCGGCGCTCTGGTAGCTGACCGTTGCCACGGGGTCAGGCAGGGGCAGGTGCGCCGCCGCCAGCAGTGCCGCGATCTTGGGACTGGCCTGGGCCGCGTCCTTGCTCCAGCCACCGGTTTCGCGGATGTTGACGAAGCGAATGGGCACACCCGCGGCACCATCGGTCTGTGCCGCAATTTCCTGGAACAGACGGATTTCCTGGGTGCAGGCCACCACAACGTCCTCCCCAGAGGCCAGCGCCTGCTGGAAGGCGCCCGCCTCGCGGCGGCACAACGTGGTGTGCAGGGTCAGTGGTTCATTCAGCGCGGCGCCCAGGGTCTGGCTCGCCAGGGGCATGGTCTGGTTGCAGTCGCAAATCAGTGTGGGCATGGTCTTGTCTCGTTGTCGTTGTCGTTGTCGTTGCTGGCCCTGCGCTTTCGGGCTCTTCATCCACCAGCTTCAGGAACTGTGCGCTGGCCATCTGGCGCAGCATGGACAAGGGCAGAGGATCGGCTTGCGAGTAGTCGTCAATGTAGGTGTCGAGCCGGTCCATCACGTTGTAGTGCGGGTCGGTGAACAATTTTTTCATCGCCGCGTTGCGCACGGCAGGGTCGACGCCCTTGGCAATGAAGGGCTTGAAGTCGGAGTCCTGCCCCAGCGCCTGGGCCTCTTGCAGCGTGGGCGGCGGTGGTACGGCGGGCTCCGGCGGCGCGCCATCGGATGACGGTGGCGGAGCCTGCACCACCGTAGCAACCGGTGAGGGCGATGGGACCGCAGTGCCGGGTGGTGCCGGCTTCACCGATGGTTCGGGCTCCACCAACGGTTTGCCCTGGCGGGCGTCAGCCTTGCGCTGAGCCCAACGGCCCAGGAAACCGTCAGCCATGGCGCTTGCCTTTGTTCTGGCCCTGGCCCCGTCCCAGACTGGCACCCGCACCGCTGCCGTCACCGGGACCGTGCTGTTTGGTGGTGCTGATGGACACGGGGTTGCCAAAGCGGTCGGTCAGCGACTTGAAGCTTTCGGGCCGCTTGGGCCGCTTCACCTCGGGCTGGTAAAACTCGGCAATGAAGGCCTTGAGCCAGTCCACCACGGCCTGCGGCGCGGCGACCTGTTCCACGGTTTCCTGCGCGTCCAGCCAGCGGCTGGCGTCGTGGTAACTCAGGCTTACCACCACGGGCCGCGGGATGGGTTCGTCCGACACCGTGGCCTCGTCTTCCATGCGCCACAGCACGAACCAGCAGGGTGCCGGGGTGGTGGCGTTGAGTTGGTAGCCCTCGGTATCGTCTTCAAACAAATCGACCCGGTAGCCCCCGTGGATCCAGCGTTCTCCGCTATCATTTTTATAGAGAAGCCGGGGCCCGGCACCAAAACCCGGCTCCTGCTGCACAACGTCATCGAGCACCCAGCGCCAGGTTTGCCAGCGGCTCATGGCACCCACCACGCGCTCCTTGCGCAGGATCACGGCCACTTCCAGGGCGGGACGTTCGGCGGACATACGCGTGTCAGGTCGTCTTGCTGATGGTGATGGACGGGAACTTGCTGGAGAAATCCTTGTTGCGCGCGGCAATCGACACCGCCACCTGGCGCGCCACGGCTTTGTAGATGCCTGCCACCTCACCATCGGGGTCAGCCACCACAGTGGGCTTGCCACTGTCGGCCTGCAAACGGATCTGCATGTTTAGTGGCAGGGCGCCCAGATAGTCCATGTTGTACTCGGCCGCCATCTTCTTGCCCCCATCGGCGCCAAAGATGTGCTCGACATGGCCACAGTTGGTGCACACGTGCACCGCCATGTTTTCCACAATGCCCAGAATCGGCACGCCGACCTTCTCGAACATCTTGATGCCCTTCTTGGCGTCCAGCAGCGCAATGTCCTGCGGCGTGGTGACGATGACGGCGCCGGTCATGGGCACGCGCTGGCTCAGCGTGAGCTGGATGTCTCCGGTGCCCGGGGGCATGTCGACCACCAGGTAATCCAGGTCTTTCCAGTTGGTCTGGCGCAACAGCTGCTCCAGCGCCTGGGTGGCCATGGGGCCGCGCCAGATCATGGCCTCGTCCTGCGCCACCAGAAAGCCGATGGACATGACCTGCACGCCGTAGTTCTCCAGCGGGTCCATGGTTTTTCCGTCGTCCGACTCGGGGCGGCCCTCAATGCCCATCATCATGGGCAGGCTGGGACCGTAGATGTCAGCGTCCAGCAGGCCCACGCGGGCGCCCTCGGCGGCCAGCGCCAGGGCCAGGTTGACGGCCGTGGTGCTCTTGCCCACGCCACCCTTGCCCGAGGCCACCGCCACAATGTTCTTGACCCGGGGCAAGAGTTGCACGCCACGTTGCACCGCATGGGCCACGATGTTGACGGTCACGTTGACCGACACATTGGCTACGCCAGCGACGCCCTTTGCGGCAGCGATCAAGGCCTTACGCAGGCCGGCAATCTGGCTCTTGGCCGGATATCCCAGTTCAACGTCGAAGGCCACGTCACCATCGGACACGGTGAGGTTCTTCACCGCCTTGGTCGACACGAAATCCTTGCCGGTATTCGGATCGATCACGCTCTTGATCGCATCAAGAACCACTTGCGCTGTCACAGTCATTCAATTTCTCCTGAAGATGCGCATAGTCTATCGAACCCGTCCCGTGTCGCCGCTGGCCACCGGATTGCCCTGACGGGCGCAGGCTGATACGGGTTAACCCCCGTTTTTTCTATGCCACCAGGACGTTTACAAGCGCGCACCACATCCCATAATGGTCGCTATGCCTGATGCCACGTCTACCCCCCGTCCTGCAGGCCTTCTGCTGACCGGCGGCGGCGCACGGGCGGCCTACCAGGTCGGTGTACTCGAGGCCATTGCAGACATCCGGCTGGCCTGCGGTGCCGGTGACCAGCCCAACCCCTTTCCCATCATCACCGGCACCTCGGCGGGTGCCATCAACGCCTCGGCATTGGCCTGCGGCTCCGACAACTTTGACGCCACCGTGCGCATGATTGCCAAGACCTGGCGGGAGTTTCACGCCGACCAGGTCTACCGCACCGGCCATTTGGACATGCTGCGCTCGGGTGCTACCTGGCTCACGCTGCTGTCCATGGGCTGGATTCTGGCCAAGTGGCGCCGGGTCAAGCCCCGCTCGCTACTGGACAACTCCCCGTTGCACGAGTTGCTGGCCCGCCTGGTGCCACTGGAGCGCCTGCCCGAACTGATCCGCGTGGGCCACATGCAGGCCCTGGCCGTCACCGCGTCGAGCTACAGCTCGGGCGAGCACGTCACTTTTTTTGAAGGCGACAAGCGCCTGCAGCCCTGGATTCGCAGCCAGCGCATTTCGGTGCGCGACAAGATCACCCATGCCCACCTGCTGGCCTCCAGCGCGATTCCGTTCGTGTTTCCAGCCACCGAGCTGCACATCAATGGCCGCAGCGAGTATTTTGGCGACGGCTCCATGCGCCAGTCCGCCCCCTGCTCGCCGGCCATTCACCTGGGGGCCGAGCGCATCCTGGTGGTCGGCGCCGGCCGCATGCACGAGCCCAAGGACGAGGAACTGGTCCCCAAGGTCAATGCCTACCCGTCCATCGCCCAGATTGCCGGCCATGCGCTGTCCAACATCTTTCTGGATGCACTGGCCGTCGATGTGGAGCGTGCCCGGCGCATCAACCAGACCATCAAGCTGGTGCCCGAGGCAGCGCGCCGGGCCAGCGCCTTGCGGCCACTGGAGTTGCTGGTCATTTCGCCCAGCGAACGGCTGGACGACGTGGCATCCAAACACATTGACGCCCTGCCCCACGGGGTGCGCACCATGCTGGGTGGCGTCGGGGTTTCGTCCCGCAAGGCCGACGTCAAGGGCTCGGCGCTGGCCAGCTACCTGCTGTTTGAGACCGGTTACACCACGGAACTGATGGCCCTGGGCTACGCCGACGCCCAGCGCCAGCGCCACGAGATTTGCGGTTTCTTTGAATGGACCGATCCCCAGGCGGTATGCCTGCTGGGCGACCGGCCCGAACCCGCACGCATCGAACGGCGCCGGGACCCGCTGCGATTGCGGTGATTTTTACGGGCACCGATTTCTGCTGAGCCCGCAGAAGGCTTGGGGTGAGCGCCGCCGTTCGTGTCCCCCGCAGAGGGCAAGCCCTCCGCTCCTCCTTGACCTCACTTTGGCGTTCACCCCAAGCCTCCTGCTACGAACAGTCCTTTTTTTGTAGGCACACAAAGCCAAGCCACGCAGGATCAGGCGGTTTGGCTGTTCTGCGCAGGTCAGAGGAGCCCGCGTAGCGGGCGGGGGACACGGAGCAGAACAGCCAAGCCGCCTGATCCCACCCAAAACGCTGACGGACTAAAATCGGGGGCTGTCCCTTGAAAGCCGCTCCTGATGCCACGCCAACTCTTCGTCACCACCGCCCTGCCCTACGCCAACGCCCCGTTCCACATCGGGCACATGATGGAGTACATCCAGGCCGACATCTGGGTGCGGTTCCAGCGCATGCATGGCAGCGCGGTGCACTTTGTGTGCGCGGACGACGCCCACGGCGCGCCCATCATGATCGCCGCCGAGAAGGCCGGCAAGACGCCGCAGCAGTTCGTGGCCGACATCGCCGCCGGGCGCAAGGAATACCTGGATGGCTTCCACATCAGCTTTGACAACTGGCACTCCACCGACGGCGCCGAGAACCACCTGCTGGCGCAACAGATCTACCGCGACCTCAAGTCCAATGGCCTGATCGACACACGCACCATTGAGCAGTTCTACGACCCCGACAAGAACATGTTCCTGCCGGACCGCTTCATCAAGGGCGAATGCCCCAAATGCCACTCCAAGGACCAGTACGGCGACAACTGCGAGGTCTGCGGCGCCGTCTATTCCCCCACCGAACTGATCAACCCCTACTCGGCCCTCTCTGGTGCCACGCCGGTGCTGCGCACCTCCGAGCACTTCTTCTTCAAGCTGTCCGACCCGCGCTGCCTGGCCTTTCTGGACCAGTGGACGCAAAGCGGCGCTGTGCAGCCCGAGGTGCTGAACAAGATCGCCGAGTGGATCGAGCCCGGCGAAGACGGCAAACCCAAGATGGGCGACTGGGACATCAGCCGCGACGCACCCTACTTCGGCATCGAGATTCCCGATGCACCGGGCAAATACTTCTACGTCTGGCTGGACGCGCCGATCGGCTACCTGGCCTCGCTGCAAAACCGCTTTGCCAAGATCGAGGGCGATGCCGCCAAGGGGGCCGCCGCCTATGCCGCCTTCATGGCCGACCCTGCGACCGAGCAGTACCACTTCATCGGCAAGGACATCATCACTTTCCACACGTTGTTCTGGCCGGCCATGCTGCACTTCAGCGGCCGCAAGACGCCCAATGCGGTGTTTGTGCACGGCTTTTTGACGATCAACAGCGGCGAAAAGATGAGCAAGAGCCGCGGCACCGGCCTGAACCCGCTCAAGTACCTGAGCCTGGGCATGAACCCCGAATGGCTGCGCTACTACCTGGCCACCAAGCTGACGCCGCGCAACGAGGACATCGAATTCAGCCCCGAGGACTTCATGGCCCGCGTCAACAGCGACCTGATCGGCAAATACGTCAACATCGCCTCCCGCGCGGCCGGCTTCATCAGCAAGCGCTTTGCTGGCAAGCTGGGCGCCGTGTCGCCTGACGGCGCCGGCCTGCTGGACACGCTGCGCGAAGGCCAGGACAGCATTGCCCAGTTGTACGAGGCCCGCGAATACGCCAAGGCGCTGCGCGAGGTCATGCTGCTGGCCGACAAGGTCAACGCCTATGTGGACGCCAACAAGCCCTGGGAACTGGCCAAGAAGGAGGGCATGGAAGCCAGGTTGCACGACGTCTGCACGGTCTGCATCGAAGCCTTCCGCCTGCTGACCATTTACCTCAAGCCCGTGCTGCCGGCATTGGCTGCCAACGTGAAGACCTTCCTGAACTGCGGCCCCTTGTCGTTTGGCAAAGCCAATGGCGGCCTTCCGGCTGGCCACGCCATTGGCGAGTACCAGCACCTGATGCAGCGCGTCGATATCAAACAACTCGATGCACTCTTTGAGGCTCCAGCCCTCGCCGCTGCTGCACAAGCTGCTACTGAAACAGTAGCACCTGGTGGCGAGGCACTGGCGCCCACGATCAGCATCGACGACTTTGCCAAGGTCGATCTGCGCATTGCCGCCATCGTCAACTGCGAGGCCGTGGAAGGCTCGACCAAGCTGCTGCGCCTGACGCTTGACGCCGGCGAGAAGGACGACGCCGGACAACCCCGGATGCGCAATGTGTTCAGCGGCATTGCCAGCGCCTACCAACCCGCAGACCTGGTCGGCAAGCTCACCGTGCTGGTGGCCAACCTGGCGCCGCGCAAGATGAAGTTTGGCGTGTCCGAGGGCATGGTTCTTGCAGCCAGCCACGGGGATGAAAAGTCCAACCCCGGCATCTACATCCTCAACCCATGGCCCGGTGCGCAGCCCGGCATGCGCATCCACTAAAGACCGTTGTGAGCCACCGCATCCATTGGTGGACCGACACCCACCGCAGTGCCCCGACCAATCTGCGGTTGGGCTGTACGCTGTGCGCCGTGGCGGGCGCCACCAACGCCGGGGGCTTTTTGGCCGTGGGGCAGTACACCTCGCACATGTCGGGCATTTTGTCCTCGGTGGCCGACAACCTGATCCTGGGACAAATTCAACTGGCGACCGCTGGCATCGCGCTGGTCACATCCTTTATCGGCGGGTCGATGACCACCGCCTGGATGGTGAATTGGGCCCAGCGCCGCCAGATGCGCAGCGCATTTGCACGCCCGCTGCTGGTCGAAGCGGCGCTGTTACTGATCTTCGGCATGTTTGGCACCGCCATCAACCACTTTGCGGGCCTCTTTGTCCCGCTGACCGTGGTGCTGCTGTGTTTCATCATGGGTTTGCAGAATGCCGTCATCACCAAGGTATCGCACGCGGAAATCCGCACCACCCACGTCACCGGCCTGCTGACCGACCTGGGCATTGAACTGGGCAAGCTGTTCTATTTCAACCGTCTGCCGGTGAACCAGAAAGTGGTCGCCAACCGCATCAAACTGCGCATCCACGGGCTGCTGGTTGCCAGCTTTTTTGCAGGCGCCCTGGTGGGTGCCTATGGTTTCAAGACCTATGGCTTCATCGCCACACTGCCGCTGGCGATGGTCCTCATGCTGTTGACCTGGGGCCCCATTCTGGATGACATCCGAACCGGACGGCTTACCTCGGCCGCAAGCGACTCCGCAACGCCTTCGACGGATTCCGGGCAAGCTCCGGACTGACCCTCACCGCCCGGTCTTGCCAGTGGGAATACGGCGGCGCACCGCCGTCAGAATGCCGCGCAAGATCTCGACCGGCTCGGGCGGGCAGCCCGCCACCACCACATCCACCGGTATGACGTTTGCAACCCGGCCGCAGCTGGCGTAGCTCTCGCCAAAGACCCCACCATCACACGCGCAATCGCCTACGGCGACCACCAGCTTGGGCTCGGGCGTGGCCTCGTACGTGCGCCTGAGCGCCACCTCCATGTTGCGCGACACCGGGCCTGTCACCAGTAGCAGGTCCGCGTGGCGCGGGCTGGCCACAAAGCGGATGCCCAGGCCCTCAATGTTGTAGTAGGGGTTGCCCAGCGCGTTGATTTCAAGCTCGCAGCCATTGCACGACCCCGCGTCCACCTGGCGGATGCTCAGAGCCTGGCCCAGGATGGCCAGCAGCTCCTTCTGGATGCGGGACTCCTCCGCTTGCACCGCCTGACCAATATCGGGCGCGGCTTCGCTGCGGATGCCCGTTTTGCCGATTTGCCAGACGATTTTCCAGATCATTTCGCCGCCGGGCCGCCCCAAGGCGAAAAGCGCCCCCCTGGGGGGCAGTGACCCGCGCAGCGGCGGAACGTGGGGGTGATATTCATAGGTCTTGCCCCGAGTAGCTGAGGTTGAACGACTTGTTGATCAGCGGAAAGTCGGCCACGATATTGCCCATCACCGCGTGCTCCAGCACCGGCCAGTTCTGCCAGGACGGGTCGTGCAAATGGCAGCGCAGGATGCGGTGGCCCCGGTCGGCACCGGAGAGCTCCAGCGCCACAAACAGCTCGCCGCGCCAACCCTCGACCCAACCCGCGCCGATGGTGGCCTGGTGCGCCAGCGCGATGTCGCTGCGCAGCGGGCCACTGGGCACATGCGTCACCATGTCCCGAATCAGGCGCAGCGACTCAAACACCTCCTCAAAGCGCACGGCTACCCGTGCCGCCACATCGCCGTTCTTGTGGATGGCCATGGCCACATGCAAATCGGCGTAGGGCGCAAAGGGGTGGTCGCAGCGCACATCCCAGGCCTGGCTGCTGGCGCGTCCGGCTAGGCCGGTGAGGCCGAGCTGCGAGGCCAGCGCCGGTGTGACACGGCCAGTGGTCAGGAAGCGGTCCTGCAGGCCGGCGTGGGATTCAAAAATGTCGGCCAGGCGTCTGACCTCGGTCTCCACGGTGTCACACAGGCGCAGCATGGGGGCGATCTGGGCAGGCTCCAGGTCTACCGCCACACCGCCCGGCGTGATGCAGTCCATCATCAGCCGATGGCCAAAGGCCGCCTTGGCGTTGCGCAGCCAGTCCTCGCGCAGGCGCGAGAACTGGGCCAGCGCAAAGGCGAAGGCCGCGTCATTGCCCAGTGCACCCAGGTCCCCCAGGTGGTTGGCCACGCGCTCGCGCTCCAACAACAGCGCACGCAGCCAGGCCGCGCGCGGCGGGATGGTGGTTTGCGTGGCGGATTCCAGGGCCATGCAATAGGCCCAGGCATAGCCCACGGTGGTATCGCCCGACACCCGCCCGGCCAGGCGGTAGGCCTCCAGCGGCGACATCTGCGTCATGCGCTGCTCGATGCCCTTGTGGGTGTAGCCCAGGCGCTGCTCCAGGCGCAGGACCTTTTCACCCACCACCGAGAAGCGGAAGTGCCCGGGCTCGATGATGCCGGCGTGCACGGGGCCAACGGCGATCTCGTGCACGCCATCACCCTCCACCCGCACAAACGGATAGTCCACCAGTTCCCCCGGTGCGGGCTGCGGCAAGGCCTGCGGGTCCTGCAACAGCGGGTGGTGGTCGATGGCCCAGGCGCCGTGGTTGAGCCAGGGGCGCGGGTCTGGTGAACCTTCAGCGTGGACGCCGCACAGGTCCGCCGCCGCACGCTGCATGCGCGCTGCCGCGGGAAAGACCGCGCTCAGGTCGGGGTACTGCGGCTGGCCGACCGTGCCATCCAGCGGCAGCGCCAGCCAGAACACGCCTTCCAGCAAAACATAAGAGACAAATACGGCGCTAGCCCTCGTCTTTACTGAAGTAGCAGCTACTGATTCAATAGCAAGCGTATCTGCAGAACTGCCCGCCCACAATGCCAGCAGGCGGCCGCCCCGCTCACGCACCAGACCGGCGGCAGTACTCCATTCCTGCGCCGTGACCCGCGCATGCCAGATCGGCACCGGTGCCGGCAGCGCGTTGAATTCCACATCCAGACCCGGTATCTTCATCGCATCACCCTCCCAACAGGGAAGCGGCCTGCACGTACCAGCCGTTCAGGTACGGCGGGATATACAGGCCCAGCACCAGGGCCAGAACCAGATGCACAAACACCGGCAGCAGCGCCGGTGGATGGGCCAGAGGCTTGAGCGTGGTGTCGCCAAATACCATGGGCAGTACCCGGGCCAGAATCGATGCAAAGGCGATGCCCAGTGCCAGGAACAGAAAGGGTGCGGCCCAGGGCTGCTCGCGCATCGCCGTGGTCAGGATCAGAAACTCGCTGGCAAACACGCCAAAGGGTGGCATGCCCAGAATGGCCATCACACCCAGCATCAGCCCCCAGCCCACGGTGGGGTTGACCTTGATCAGGCCACGGATCTCGCTCATCACCTGGGTGCCGGCCTTTTGCGTGGCGTGGCCCACGGTGAAGAAGATCGCGGACTTGACCAGGGAATGCACGGTCATGTGCAGTAAGCCCGCAAAATTGGCCAGTGGAGAACCCATGCCAAAGGCAAAGGTGATCAGGCCCATGTGCTCGATGGACGAGTACGAGAACATGCGCTTGACATCCTTTTGCCGCGACAAAAAGAACGCCGCCACCGTGACCGACAGCAGGCCAAAGCCCATCATCAACTGCCCGGCCATCTGCGTGCCCAGGGCACCGTCGGTCAATACCTTGCAGCGCAAGACTGCGTACATGGCCACGTTGAGCAGCAGGCCCGACAACACGGCCGACACCGGCGTGGGGCCTTCGGCGTGGGCATCGGGCAACCAGCTGTGCAGCGGTACCAGGCCGACCTTGGTGCCATAGCCGATCAGAAGGAAGACAAAGGCCAGCGTAATGATGGTGGGGTCGAGTTGGCCCTTGACGTCGTTAAGGCTGGTCCACAACAGCGTGGCGTGTTCCGCGCCCAGCACCTTGTCGGCGGCCATGTACAACAGGATGGTGCCAAACAGCGCCTGTGCAATGCCCACGCCACACAGGATGAAATATTTCCACGCCGCCTCCAGGCTGGCCGAGGTGCGGTACACGCTGACCAGCAACACGGTGGTCAATGTTGCTGCTTCCATGGCCACCCAGATAATCCCTAAGTTGTTGGTGGTGAAGCCCAGCAGCATGGTGAAGCTGAACAGCTGGTACATGCTGTGGTAGAGCCGCATACGCGGCGGTGTCATCTTGCCGTGGTCCTGCTCGACACGCATGTAAGGGCGCGAGAAGATGGCGGTGGTCAGCCCCACAAAGGCCGTCAACGTCACCAGAAAGACATTCAACGGGTCGATGTAGAACTGCTGGTCCCACAGCAGCTCGGGCCCGTGGTCAATGGTGTGGTTGGTCAGGAAACATGCGGAAAGAAAGGTCCCCAGGCTGAAGGCCACATTCACGTCACGCGCCCACGGGCGGTGCCCGTAGAACGCCAGCGCCAGCCCACCCAGCAGAGGAAAACCCAGAACGAAAACCAGCGCGCTCACCGGATAGCCTTCATGCCGAGTCGTCCTTCAGCGTTTCGAGGTTGTGGATGTCCAGGCTGTCAAATTTTTCGCGAATCTGGAACATGAACACACCCAGGATCAACACACCCACCAGCACGTCCAGCGCAATGCCAAATTCCACGATCATGGGCATGCCGTTGGTCACCGTGGTGGCGGCAAAGATCAGCCCGTTTTCCATGGACAAAAAGCCGATGACCTGGGGCACGGCCTTGGAGCGGGTGATCATCATCATGAACGACAGCAGCACACAGGCCAGCGCAATGCCCAGAGAGCCGCCTGCAATCGACTGTGACAGGCGCGAGATGGGCAGGGCCAGGCTGAACGCGAAGATCACCAGCGCTATGCCCACCAGCATGGTGGTGGGAACATTCAGCAGCGACTCCACATCCCAGCGCACGTTGAGCTTGCGAATCAGACGGTGCAGCATCCAGGGAATGAAAATGACCTTGAGAACCAGCGTCAGCACACCCGAAACATACAAATCCGGCTGGTGCGTCACATACCCCAACAAAAAGGACGCCGCGACCAAGGCCGCGCCCTGGATGGCAAACAAATTGATCAGCGAGACGATGCGCCGCTGCGAAATCATGGAAAACGACAGCAACAGGATCAGCGTTGCAAACAGGTTGATGAGTTGCGGGGCCAGCGTGCTCATCCCACCCCCAACAACACATTGACCAGCAGACCGATCACGGCCAGCAGGAAGGCGGTGCCCAGAAACTCCGTCACTCGGAAGATGCGCATCTTGGCACTGACAGTCTCAATCAGGGCCATCGCCATGCCCCCCACGGCCAGCTTGAAAACCAGTACCGGCAAGGCCAGCAACAAGGCCAGCGGCGCATGGGCCTCCGCCACGCCCCAGGGAAAAAACAGCGCCAGGCCTATGCACGAATAAACAAACAGCTTCAGACTGGCCGCCCACTCCAGCAGGGCCAGGTGGCGGGCGGAATACTCCAGGATCAGGGCCTCGTGGATCATCGTGAGTTCGAGGTGGGTGTCCGGGTTGTCCACCGGCACCCGGGCGTTCTCGGCCAGCGACACCATGGTGAAGGCCACCCCGGCGAGCAGCAGGCTGGGGTAGATCGCCAGTTCCCGGTGCGCGAGCGTCTCCACAATGACGGTCAGCGACGTCGAGCCGGTGATCATGGACGCGCAAAACAGCACCATCAGCAGGGCCGGTTCGGCCAGGAACCCCACCAGCATTTCACGACGCGCGCCCAGTGTGCCAAAGGCCGTCCCCACGTCCATCGCCGCCAGGGACATGAAAACCCGGGCCAGCGCGAACAGGCCCACCAGGGCAATCGCATCGGCTGCGGGCGACAACGGCAAATCCGTGGACAGGGTTGGGACAATGGCCCCGGCCAGCAGCATGCAGCCAAAGATGACATAGGGCGCGCTGCGAAACAGCTGCGACGCATGTTCGGCCACCAGGGATTCCTTCTGGAACAGCTTGTGCAGCATGCGGTAGGGCTGCAGCAGGCCGGGCCCGGATTTGTTCTGCAACCAGTGGCGCCACTGGTTAACCCACCCGGTCAGCAGCGGCGCCAGCACCAGCGCCGTGACCAGCGCCAGCAGTTGTGACAGCGCGCCCATGGCACTCATCACTTGACCACCAGCAGAACAACAATCAGCGTCACAAAGCTGTACATCAGGTACACGGCAATGCGCCCCTGTTGCAGCAGGCCCACGAGCCGGGACACCCACTCCACCAGCCGCACCAGCGGCAGGTACAGCCAGTACCACAGTGGGTCTTCCACCTCGACACTGTAGCTGGGCCTGGCATCGAAGGCCGTCGGCAGGCGGCGGACCATGCGGAAGAAGGGTTCGAAAATCTGGCGAATCGGTTGCCCGAATCCTTCCGCGGTGTCCTGCATGCGGGCGGTCTGCCAGGGGTGACCGCAATCCCAGGGCGCAACGCGGCGCATGCGCCCGTGGTAGAGCCTGCGCACCAGCACATAGGTCAGGCCAAAGCTGGCCAGAACACCCAGCAGGAAGATGGCGGGTGCATAGCTGGCACGGTCCATGTGCACGGGCACCAGCAGCCAGCCACTGTCGGCCACGGTATGGGCCAGGCCGGCCTGCACCAGCAAACGGGTGACCGGGTCCATCAGCGCAATCATCTGGTTGGGAAACAGCCCCAGCACCACGCACCCCGCCACCAGCCACACCATGCCCAAACGTTCCCACATACCGGCGTCGTGCGCCTGGGCGAGCTTTGCGTCGCGCGGTTGGCCCAGGAAGATCACTCCGAAATACTTGACCATGGTGTAGCCCCCCAGCGCCGCAATCAGCGCAATCATGGCGGCCATGACCGGAACAAGCATGTCCAGAAACGAACTGGGTAGCCCGGTGGTGAACAGGAAACTTTGCAGCAGCAGCCATTCGGCGATAAAACCACCAAAAGGCGGCAAGCCGGCACACGCCAACGCGCCGATCAGCGTGGGCCAGGCCACCCAGGGCATGGTGCGCATCAGGCCACCGAGCTTGCCCAGGCCGCGCTCGCCGGTGGCGTGCAGCACCGCGCCCGTGCTGCAGAACAGCAGGCTTTTAAAGAAGGCGTGGCTGATCATGTGGTACAGCGCCGCCGTCAAAGCCAAAGCGGCCAGCGCCTGCATGCCATAGGCGGCAAACAGCATGGACAGCCCCATGCCGGCGCAGATCAGCCCGATGTTTTCAATCGATGAATAGGCCAGCAGGCGCTTCATATCGACCTGCACGGTGGAGAACACGACCCCAAACAAGGCGGTGGCCAGCCCGACGGCCATCAGCAACACGCCCCACCACCAGATGCGGGTCTGCAGCAGGTCAAACCCCACCCGCAAAATGCCATACAACGCGATCTTCAGCATGACGCCGCTCATCAACGCCGAAAACGGCGAAGGCGCGGCCGGGTGTGCCTCCGGTAACCAGACATGCAGCGGCAGCAGCCCGGCCTTGGCGCCAAAGCCAAACACTGCCAGACAAAAGGCCACGGAACCCCAGAACGGCGTCAGGTGCTGGGCCCGCATGTTGGCAAAGGTGTAGTCGCCCGTGTTGGCCTGCAACAGGCCGAAGCACAACAAGATGCCCAGCGCGCCAATGTGCGCCACCAGCATGTAGAGGTAGCCGGCGCGCCGGATCTCGGGAATCCGGTGGTTGGCCATGACCAGGAAGAACGAGGAAAACGCCATGGTTTCCCAGACCACCATGAATACATAGGCGTCATCGGCCAGCACTACCATGGCAATGCTGGCGAGAAACGCGTGGTATTCCAGACAGATCAGCCCCGGTGGGGTGCCCTCGCCCTTGCGGAAGTAACCGGCGGCAAAGGTGGACACACCGGCCGACACGCCACCAATCAGCAGCAGGAAAAAGGCCGACAGGCTGTCCAGACGCAAATGAAACGGCAGTTGGGGCAGCCCCAACGGCAAGACCGCCACCTCGGGCCCGGCAAAGGCGGCACTGAGCGCGACTGCCATCAACACGATGGAAAAAAAGGCGCCTGCGGGAAACAGCACCGTTGCGACCAGGCGGAACCGGCGCAATGCCACAACCCCGGCACAGCCAATCAGCAACCAGGCACAGACCACCACCAACACCCAATCCAGGTGAAGCCAATCGCCGGGATGCGTGAAACTGTGCATGCGTCGCCTGGACAGTCAGTGGGAGCAGGAGATCACGGCGCGGCCTCCGGCGCCTCGGGCTCCGCGGCCAGTCCGCTAGGTACAAATTCTGCCCCGTGCTGGACCAGGTAGTCGCGAATCAGGCGCCGGACAACTTGGGACGGTGTCAGGTCTTGCCGGGCACACAACGTCTCAAATGCCTTCTTCTTCGCAGGATCGACCAATACCGTCAGACGTGCAGTTTTGAGTTCCATTGGGTTTCAATGTTAATTGGATTGTCATTTTAGTCACGTGACCGGCCATCGGCACACCGATTGCAACGTAAAATCATAAAAACATGATAATGTTATTGTCATACTATTAAACTTACAGGCAACTTTAAGTTAACTATTACCGTGAATTCTAGGGGTGCCAGCGCGTTGAAAAAACCCATTCTTACCAGCAGCCTGCGTCTGGTTTACTACCGCCCCATGGGCGTCGGCTTACGTCGTACCTGCGCCCAGGTTTTCCAAGCCTGCCTGGCCAAACCCCTGGTCACCGACAAGGCCCAGCGAAGGGAAGTGGCCAGACAGTGTTTGTTGCAAACCATTCAATGCCTGCTAAAAGAGGACAGTGCGTTTGCCGATGTCCGGGTGGACGTTCTGGAACCCGACAACACCACGGGCGATGTTGCAACGCTAGCCTTTGCCAATGTCAACGCCACGCGAATCTGCCTGTTGAAAAAGGTTTCAAGTACCGATGTCATTCGCCGGGGCATTCTCGCCATGGATCGCATGGCGCAGCCCGCATCAACCTGGCAACACACGCTGCTGGTCATGCCGGGTCTGGAAATTGAGCGCCCGATGTTTCTGGGCAAGAGCGTCACAATTTGCAGCCTGGACTTCACCATGCTGCACCATGCCCTGCAAGCGCAGTTGCCCGCGCAACGCTGAGCAGTCGACGAGAGCGGGACTTATGTCAACACCCGAAAACGTGCCAGACAGAGCGCACGCAAAACCTGTCATTTACGAAACCTCCACCAGCCGGTCGCTGTTCTTTTCGCTGAAGGACGTGCAAAGCCGGATGAACAGTCTGCGACCCGATGAATTGCAGTTTGAATACACCCGGATCATGATGGGTTTCCTGTTGCACAACCCCACCCCACGCAGCATCGCGATGATTGGCCTGGGCGGCGGGTCGCTCGCCAAGTTTTGCTACCGGTACCTGCCGCAGACCGACATCACGGTCATTGAAATCAATCCCCATGTCATTGCGCACCGGAGCACGTTTGCGGTGCCGCCCGATGACCACCGGTTCACGGTCCGGCTGGCGGATGCCGCCACCTATCTGCGCGACTCCGATGAAAAGTTTGATGTCCTGCTGGCCGACGGATTCGATATTGAGGGCTTGCCGCCTGACCTGAGTTCGCGACAGTTCTATGACGACTGCTACGCGGCACTGAACCCGAACGGCATGTTTGTGGCCAATCTGCATGGCTGCAACCTGCAATACGAAGTGATTCTGGACCGGGTCCAGGCCGGCTTCCACGGCTCTCTGTTGACGGTAAACGACCCGGGTGCCAGCAACCGGATTGCCTTCGCGGTCAAGGGCAATCCCACCGGGCTCACCAGCCTGGCCGGTGTGCGGTGTCCACAGGGTTTCGACGGAACCGCTTGGAAGGACCTGCTGCCCAGCATGGCACGGGTATTTCTGGCGTCGAGAGCCCTTGCCCGCCAACGCGCAGAACCGGCCCAGGCATGAATTTTGCCCCCACCAGACGCATGAACACCACTGTGCACGACCCCGCAAAAACCGCGTACACCGCGCATGTGCAGCCGTTTGTCTACGAAGACACCGACACCAAGGCCCTGCACTTCACGATCCACCAACAACAAAGCCTGATGCGCATCAGTCGACCCCATGCGCTACAGGTTGACTACACCCAGGTGATGATGGGCTACCTGCTACTCCACCGTCACCCACGACACATCGCGATGATCGGTCTGGGCGGTGGGAGCCTGGCAAAGTTTTGCCGCCACCATTTCCCTGAGACGCGCTTTACGGCGGTGGAAATCAACCCGCATGTCATCGCCATGCGACAGGATTTTCAGATTCCTGATGACAGCGAGCACTTCCAGGTGGTTGAGGCCGATGGCGCGGACTATGTCCGGGGCGTAGCAGGCCAGATTGACGTCTTGCTGGTGGACGGATTTGACCACCAGGGGCAGTCCGCCCAACTGTGTTCTTTGCAGTTTTATGAAGACTGCAGACACTCCCTGACCCCTCAGGGTGTTCTGGTCATCAACCTGCACAACACCCACGCTTTGTATGAAGTCTTGGTTGCACGCCTCGACACAGTATTCGCTGGCAATATCGCGGAAGTTGTCACCAACGAGGACGGAAACGTCATTGTCTTCGCCAGCCCCACCGTGAAAATCACGCCTGCCGCATTGCGTGCAGAAGTGCAAAAGTATTGTGCCGACTGGCCCAGCTGGATCGCCCGCAATGCGTGACACTTTCGACCCCTTGCCCCACCCCCGCCCGGTTGTTTACGCGGACCGCGACCACGTGTCCCTGCGGTTCAGACAGGGAGAGCTGCAGAGTCTGATGTCGGTGCAGCAGCCCACGCATCTGGTGGTGCCTTACACCAGAACCATGATGGGTTTCCTGTTGATGGTTCACAAGCCCGCCCACATCCTGATGATCGGCCTGGGCGGCGGGTCGCTGGCCAAGTTCTGTTACCACCATCTGCCCGAAACCCGCATCACCGTCGTGGATATCAATCCGCATGTCATCGCCATGCGCGGGCATTTTCAGGTGCCCGATGACGACGCGCGGTTCAAGGTGGTCTGCGCGGATGGTGCTGATTTCGTGCGGGATACGCGCAAGACCTTTGATGTCATCCTCGTGGATGGTTTTGATGCAGACGGGCAGTCCGCGCAGTTGAGCAGCACGGCCTTTTATGAAGATGCGTGCCGTGTGCTGCGGCCAAAAGGCGTCATGGCGATCAACCTGGACAGCGATCACCCTGCGCATTCCGTGTTTCTGCAAAGAGTCCACACCACCTACCGTGGAAATATGGTGGTCATCGGTGTGCAGGAGCGTGCCAACCACGTCGTGTTTGCCACCAAGGGGCTGGCCCTCTCTTCGGAAAACATGGACTTGGCTGCGGCGCTGCAGGACCGCAGCCCGGTCGTACACCTGCAGCTCCAGGCAGAGCTTGGGCGCATCTTCCGGCTGATCGATGACGGGAGCCGGTTTCCGCCAGTCGACGTTCGGGACGTTGGCGGACTGGCCTAGGCGGACCCGGTAAAATGCACCAAAGCGGCTCAACGAGGTTATTCCATGAATTTATTCCGACGTCCGGACTACAAGTCCGATACCACCCAGTTCATTGAACAGCTCAAGAAAGATGAACCCAAGCTGGAAGCCCAGCAGCGCCAGGGATTGAGCCTTTTGTGGAACAAGATCGTCGACCGGGACGCCTGGTTCGGCTACCGCAAGGCCCGGGTTGACCAGAAGCCCTACGTCTACCAGACCAACGACAAGTAAGAGGCCATTGAGCCTCTAGCCCTCGTCGAATATGCACGAGTAGCTATTGTTTCGATAGCAATTTGATGACGCAACTCGCACCACCGGCGGCCCCAGCCGATCCGGCGCTGGCCATGCTGCCCGCCATGCCCCAAGTGGTGGACCAGGTCGCGCTGGCGCGGCTCTATGGCGAGCCGCTGTTTGCCATGCCGCAGGATTTGTACATCCCGCCGGACGCGCTGGAGGTCTTTCTGGAGGCCTTCGAAGGCCCGCTGGACCTGCTGCTGTACCTGATCCGCAAACAGAATTTCAATATTCTGGACATCCCCATGCTCAGCGTGACCAAGCAGTATCTGGTCTATGTGGACCAGATCCGCAAGCGCAACCTGGAGCTGGCGGCCGAATACCTGCTGATGGCGGCGATGCTGATCGAAATCAAGTCGCGCATGCTTCTGCCGCCCAAGAAGGTAGCCGAGGGACTGGAGGCCGAAGACCCGCGCGCCGAGCTTGTACGCCGCCTGATCGAATACGAGCAGATGAAGCTGGCCGCCGCCCGCCTCAACGCCATTCCCCAGTTTGGTCGCGATTTTCTGAAGGCCGAAATCACCATCGAGCAATCCCTGGTGCCCCGCTTCCCCGATGTGCACCTGGTCGATCTGCAGGATGCCTGGCGCGACATCCTCAAGCGCGCCAAGCTGGTCCAGCACCACAAGATCACCCGCGAAGAGCTGTCGGTGCGCGAGCACATGGGCATGGTGCTCAAGCGCCTGCAGGGCCGTCGCTTTGTCGGCTTTGAAGACCTGTTCGATCCCGCCAGCGGCACGCCGGTGCTGGTGGTGACCTTCATCGCCCTGCTGGAGCTGGCCAAGGAAACCCTGATCGAGATCACCCAGGCCGAGGCCTTTGCGCCCATCTACGTACGCCTGGCCTATTCCCCTACATGAGAGTTTGCGGGACAGCCCGCAGCCGCGCAGCGGCAAGCTCTGTCCTCAACTGATCAACACACCCTGAACAATACGGTTAGTATTCGCCCGACCTCGCCCAAAACCCCGTTTGCGGAGCCCCCACCATGACCCAAGCAACCGACAGCAACGCCGCAGCCCTGCACGCCACACCCTACGGCACATTGCCGCCGGCGTCCCCCATGCCCAGCCGCAAGCCCATCAGCCTGCCGCGCATCCTGGAGATGCGCACCCGGGGCGAGAAGATCACCATGATCACCGCCTACGATGCCACCTTTGCCGCCGTGGCCGATGCCGCCGGCATCGACGCCATTCTGGTCGGAGACTCCCTGGGCATGGTCTGCCAGGGCTTGCACACCACGGTCGGTGTGTCGCTGGAACACATGCGTTACCACACCGAAATGGTGGCACGCGGTCTGCGCCGGGCCCAGGGGACCGCCTGGTTGATCGGAGACCTGCCGTTTGGGGCCTACCAGGAGTCCAAGGAACAGGCCATCCGCAGCGCCGGGGTCATCATGCAGGCCGGTGCCCACATGGTCAAACTCGAAGGCGGTGGCTGGACCACCGAGACCGTGCGCTTTCTGGTGGAGCGCGGCATTCCCGTGTGCGCCCACCTGGGCCTGACTCCGCAAACCGTGCACTCGCTGGGCGGCTACCGCGTACAAGGCAAGACCCAGGTCAGCGCCGAGTTGCTCAAACGCCAGGCCCACGAACTGCAGGATGCCGGCGCCAGCATGCTGGTGCTGGAGATGGTGCCGGCACCGCTGTCCAAGGAGCTTACCGACGAGCTGGTGCACTGCGCCACCATCGGCATCGGCGCGGGCAAGGGCACGGCCGGCCAGGTGCTGGTGATGCATGACATGCTGGGGCTCAACCTCGGCAAGAACCCGAAGTTTGTCCACAACTTCATGGATGACGCCACCAGCATCCGCGGCGCCTTTGAGGCCTACGTGGCCGCAGTCAAAGGCGGCACCTTCCCCGACGACGCCCTGCACGCTTGGTGATATGTCTATGAAACTCGTTCACACCCTCTCAGATCTGCGCGACCACCTGAGCGCGTTTCGCCACCCTGCCGTGGTACCCACCATGGGCAATCTGCATGCCGGGCACCTGGCCCTGGTGCGCCAGGCCAAACCGCTGGGCGACATCACGGTGTCCACCATTTTTGTCAACCGCCTGCAGTTTGCACCGCACGAAGACTTTGACACCTATCCGCGCACGCTGGACGCCGATTGCCAGCAGTTGGAGGCCGCCGGTTGCGACCTGGTGTTTGCGCCGCTGGAGGCCGAGATGTACCCGCAGCCCCAGACCTTCAAGGTGCATCCGCCGGGCGAGCTGGCCGACATTCTGGAAGGCCACTTCCGGCCCGGATTTTTCATTGGCGTCTGCACCGTGGTGCTCAAGCTCCTGTCCTGCACGCAAGCCCGCACCGCACTGTTTGGCAAGAAGGACTACCAGCAGCTGATGGTGATCCGCAACATGGTCAAGCAATTTGCCATGCCAGTGAACATTGTGGGCGGTGAAACCCAGCGCAGCGACGACGGCCTGGCCTTATCCTCGCGCAACGGCTACCTCAGCCCTGCCGAGCGCCAGCAGGCTGTGCAGCTATCGGCTACCCTGAAAACCGTGGCCCAGGCGCTGCGTGCCAACACCGCATTGGACGCCGCGGGCATCAGCCGCCTGGAATCCCAGGCCATGCAAACCCTCAGCAATGCCGGCTGGCGCCCCGACTACGTGGCCGTGCGCCGCCAGGCCGATCTGCAGCCACCCCGCAGCGGTGACGCCATGGTGGTGCTGGCTGCGGCACGGCTGGGCGCAACCCGGTTGATTGACAACCTGGAAGTGTAATTTGCTACTATTTTTGTAGCGATAAACGCTTATTGCACGAGGGCTAGAGGCCTGTTTCATGCGCAGGCACCGGCGCGCTACCGGAATACCCAGAAAGCGGCCGCAGCCACCACGGTGGGCGGCACGGCAGCCACCAGCAAGCCAAGCGGGTGGACCACACCCTCATCGAAATGCTGGCGCAGGATGGCAATGCCAGCCGGGTTGGGCGCATTGGCAATGATGGTCAGCCCGCCGCCGGTGACGGCACCAGCGACCAGCGCGTATTTGAAACTGTCGCTGAGGCCTTCCACCAGCGAGCCCAGATAGGTCAGGGCCGCGTTGTCGGTGAAGGCGGTCAGTGCAATGGCGCCCACAAACACCACATCGCTGCTCATGCGTATCAGGAGTGGCTGCAACCACCACTGCTGCTGGCCACCCAGCACCACCAGGCCCGCCAGGAAGAACGCCACCAGCAAACCCTCTTTCAGAATCAGCCGGTCCTGGTGGTGTTCGTAGGCATGGGCAATGCCCAGGAAAAACAGAAACAGGCCCAGGAAGATAGCCGGGTGGTGCGCGAACACCACCACGCCCGCCAGAAACGCCAGATGCACGGCCACCAGCAACCGGGGCACGGCCGGTGCAGCGTCTTGGGCTTCCGCTTGCAAGGGCAATGCAGCCAGTTCCTTGCGAAACCACACGGACACCCCCACGGTGTTGACCACCACGGCGATGGCGGCTTTCCAGCCAAAGGTGCTCGCCATGAAAGAGGTGTCCCAGCCCCATTGGGCCGCCACCATCAATACCGGTGGTGCGGCAAACGATGTCAGTGTGCCGCCTACCGAAATGTTGACAAAGAGCACGCCCAGGGTGGCGTATTTGAGGCGGGTGCTCAGGTTGCGGGCAAAGAAACGGTTGCCCAATATCAGCGCCGCCAGCGTCATGGCCGCAGGCTCGGTGATGAATGAGCCCATCAGGGGAACCAGCACCATGACCACCAGGTAGTAACCCAGACTCCCGCCCAGCGGCACACCTCGGGCCAGCCACTGCAGCAGCGCCGTCGCTGCCTGCAATATCGGTCGTGTGGCCGCAATCACCATGACCGCGAAAACGAACATGGGTTCGGTGTAGTTGCGGGTGTCGATGTATTCAACGGCAGCAACCGAGCCCAGCATGAAGAACATGGTGACAGCCAGCACCAGCGCCCAGAAGCCGAACACCACTTCCACCTCACCCAGCCAGTGCCACAGACCCGCGTGGCGGGGCTGCAGATGCGCCAGATGCTCAAAATATTTGGTCGAGAACGTATGAACGATGGCAAGTGCGAACAGCAGGCCGCACACCAGTTCAAAAGGGCTCATGGACAACGCTAACTCCCAGCAGTGTGATGGCAGCCGGTCGGCGCATCTGCAAGTATTGTCAACCAAGCTCCCCGGTGGCGCTGTGCCTGGGGCAAGCTGCTATAAACGGCTGCCTGCCAACCGCTCCTTCCGGTCTACCGATGCCCATCTTCCAGAAACACCCATGCCGTCTGCTGCCTTTGCTGTTGTGCTGTTTGGCGGTCGGCGCGCAGGCCGCCGACCGGCCCAAGGTGGGCCTGGTTTTGGGTGGCGGGGGCGCCCGGGGCGCGGCCCATATCGGAGTGCTGGAAGAACTGGAGCGCTTGCGCATCCCCGTGGACTGTGTCGCAGGAACCAGCATGGGCGCACTGGTGGCCGGCGCATGGGCAGCCGGCCTGGATGCGGCCACGCTGCGCACCGAGATGGCCAGAGCAGACTGGAATGATCTGTTTCAGGACAACCCGGGCTACAACGATATCAACTACCGCAGCAAGCGGCTATCCAAGCGATTTCTCCCGGGTAGCGAAGCTGGCATCACGGCCACAGGCGTGGTGACGCCACCGGGCGTTGTGACGGGGCAAAAGATCAAGCTGTTTTTCAACCAGCTGGTGCGTGCCAATGCGGGAGACCGGCGGATCGAACAACTGGCACTGCCCATCTCCATCATCGCCACCGACATAGCAACCGGCGAACGCGTGGTGTTTCGCGAAGGCAGCCTGACGCTTGCCATGCGCGCCAGCATGTCCGTACCAGGCCTGATGGCGCCTTTGGAGTATGGCGGCAGAAAGCTGGTCGACGGTGGGCTGGTGGACAACCTGCCGGTCCAGGAAGTGCACGACCTGTGCGGCGCCGACATCGTGATCGCCGTCAATGTGGGTTCGCCCCTGCTAAAGGCCAGCGAGATCAGTGGTCTGTTGTCCGTCTCGACCCAGATGGTTTCCATCCTCACCGAGCAAAACGTTACGCAATCGCTGGCCAAACTGTCGACCGGCGACATCTATATCAAGCCCGATCTGACCGGCCTGACGGCAGCGCAGTTCGAGCGCAGCGCCGAAGCAGCGGACCGGGGCCGTACGGCGGCCCGTGCGGCCATCGCACTGCAAAGCCTCACGGTAGACCCGCAAACCTACGCCGCCTGGCGCCAGCGCTGGGCCCTGGGGAGTGCGCCGCAGCCCACGGTCGATGCCATCGAGATTGCAGGGCTCAGGGCAGTCAATCCCGCGGCCATCGCGCGGTACCTGGAGCAGAAAACGGGCGAACAGCTGGATGTGCCGCAGCTCAACCGCAACCTGTTGCGCACCTACGGCGACGGCTATTACGAGCGGGTGGACTACACCCTGACCCGTGAAGACGGCAGGAATCTGCTGCGCATCACCCCCATTGAAAAGGCATGGGGCCCGGACTATGTGCGCCTGGGCCTGAACCTGAATTCCACCCTGACAGGCCGCTCCACCTTCAGCCTGCGCGCGGCCTACCAGAAGACATGGCTCAATGCGCTGGGTGGTGAGCTGCTGGTGTCAGCGGAGTTGGGCTCCAACACCGGCTTTGGCGCGGAGCTGTACCAGCCGCTGGACCCGGCGCAACGCTACTTTTTGGACGCCACGGCCTCGGTGCGGCAGGAAAGTTTTTCGCTGTTTGTGGATGATCTGCGCATCTCGGACTACCGCAACAGCGTGGGCCGACTGGACCTGACGGTGGGCATGAATCTGGGGATGACCGGACAGGCACGGCTCGGTTTTCGCAATGAACGCCAGACCGTGTCCATTGAAACTGGCCTGCCCCTGCTGCCGTCGGACCCGTTGCACATCCTGGGCTGGCTGGCGAGCTGGGAGACAGACCAGAAGAACCAGCTCCACATCTCCACCACCGGCTGGTCCGGCAAGGGCAGCTGGTTTGAGTCGGCCAATGGCAACTACAACCGGCTGAACCTGAACCTGGATGGCTCGTACCAGCTCGACCACTGGGTGCTGGGACTGCGCGGCAGCTACGCAGGTTCGACCTACGGATCGGTTCCACCGCAGGAAATGGGGCGATTGGGCGGCTTTCTCAACCTGTCAGGTTTTGCCAATGACCAGCTCATGGGGAACCGGATCAGCTACGGCCATGTACGCGCAGAACGCATTCTGGGCCGCATGCCGCTGGGCCTGAGCGGCGATCTGCGCATGGGGCTGGCGCTGGAAGTCGGCCGGGTGGCTGACCCGGTGTCGGAGCCGCGCCGCACCGGTCTGCTCAACTCGACAGTCATCTACGTGCGCGGCGAAACGCCATTTGGCCCGGCGTACATCGGCCTGGGGCAATCGAGCAGCGGACCGGTGAACGCCTACTTCTTCATCGGCACGCCGTAGCCAGGAAAAGCGGGGCCATTTCACTCACAGGAACCGGTCCAGAATCTTCTTGCTCCTGGCGTCCAGCGCATACTGGTCACGCACCAGGTACTGGATGCCGTGCGAATCGGAAATCAGCAGGGTGCCCTCGGTGCCAATGCGGCGGATGTCTTCATCGCCCCGCAGCACAAACTGTGTAGGGCCACGGTCGGTCTCCACCGCCCAGGTGCAGGGCGTGGAAAAGCTGGTCACCGACAGGATGGTGCTGACCACCGGCATGAATTCACGGGTCGCCAGCTCATGGCGAATCAGGCTTTGCGCGGGCTCGGCCACGTCAGCGAGCTGTTCAATCCAGGCCACTTCCTGGCCATCCGTATTCACCAGCGAAATGCCGACTTCGGGTGACTGAATCGGAAAGGCGCGGATGGGCACCACGCCCTGGAACCGTTCATCCGGACCCTTGGTCAAGATCAGCGTACCGAACGCATCGCGCTGCAAAGTCCATGCGCTGCTTGGGATAGGGCTGGATTCGTTCATTCTGCTGTATCCATGTCAACGTCCATATTGCGGGCTTGCGCCTGGTACAGGTTGAAGTAGGCGCCCTGGGCGGCCATCAGCACGTCGTGCGAGCCTTCTTCCACCACACGGCCGCGGTCCAGCACGACCAGACGGTCGGCCCGGTGCAGCGTCGACAGGCGGTGGGCGATGGCAATGGTGGTGCGGCCCTTGACCAGGTTCTCCAGCGCCTTCTGGATTTCCTTCTCGGTCTCGGAGTCCACCGACGAGGTGGCCTCGTCCAGGATCAGGATGCGCGGGTCGATCAGCAGGGCGCGGGCGATGGAAATGCGCTGGCGCTCGCCACCCGAAAGACCTTGTCCGCGCTCGCCCACCATGGAATCGTAGCCCTGGGGCAGGCGCAGGATGAACTCGTGGGCGTGGGCTGCGCGGGCCGCGGCAATGATTTCGCTGCGCGTGGCGTCGGGCTTGCCGTAGGCAATGTTCTCGGCAATCGTGCCAAAGAACAGAAAGGGTTCCTGCAGCACCAGGCCGATGTTCCTTCGGTAGTCTGAAATGGCGTAGGAGCGGATGTCCACTCCGTCGACCTTGATGGAGCCCTCGGAAACATCGTAAAACCGGCAAATCAGGTTGACCAGCGTGCTCTTGCCGGAACCGCTGTGGCCCACCAGGCCAATCATTTCACCCGGGGCGATCGTCAGATTGATGCCGCGATTGACCTCGCGGTTGCCATAGCGAAAGCCGACATCGCGCACTTCAATGCGCCCCTGCACCTTGTCCACATGGACCGGCTGGGCAGGTTCCGGCACGCTGGACACATGGTCCAGGATGTCAAATATGCGTTTGGCCGCAGAAGCAGACTTTTGCGTGACAGACACGATGCGGCTCATCGAATCCAGACGCCCATAGAAACGACCGATGTAGGCAATCGCCATCAGCAGCATGCCGACGGTGATCGTGCCCTTGGACACCTGCCAGATGCCGAAAGCCCAGACCACCAGCAACCCCACTTCGGTCAACAGGGACACACTGGGTGAAAACAGCGACCATATCTTGTTGATGCGGTCATTGACCAGCAGGTTGTGGTGGTTGGCCTCGCGAAAACGCTTGGCTTCGCGCTGCTCCTGTGCAAAGGCCTTGACCACGCGGATACCGGGAATGGTGTCGGCCAGCACATTGGTGACCTCACCCCACACCCGGTCAATTTTCTCAAACCCCGTGCGCAGGCGGTAGCGCACAAAGTGGATCATCCAGCCAATGAAAGGCAGGGGCACCAGCGTGATCAGCGCCAGATACGGGTCCATCGTGAACAGGATGACCGCGGTCATCACGATCATGATCACATCGCTGGCGAAGTCCGTCAGGTGCAGGGACAAGTACACCGCAATGCGGTCGCTCTCGCTGCCCACGCGCGACAGCAAATCGCCAGTGCGTTTGCCACCAAAATACTCCAGCGAGAGGCGCAAAAGGTGTTCGTAGGTGGTGGTGCGTAAATCCGCCGCAATGCGCTCGGACACCAGCGCCAGCACATAGGTCTTGCCCCAACTGAGCACCCAGGCCAGCAGACCCGCACCCAGCAAGGCAAACAGGTACATGGCGATGGTGCTGGTAGGAACGGTTTGTCCGTTCTGCAGGGGAATCAGCACCTTGTCGACCAGGGGCGCCGTCAGATAGGGCGGCACCTGGTGGGCCGCGGTTCCCAACAACATCAGCACAAATCCCAGCAGCAACTGCCCCCGGTAAGGCCTGGCAAAGCGCCACAGGCGAAACAGGGTCCAGGTGGACGGTGGCGTGTGGATCACCTTGGTGCAGATCGGACATTCGTCCTGGTCGGGTTCCAGCGGTGCCTTGCAACTCGGGCACACGTTGACCAGGGCCTGGGCCAGGGGTTTTCCGCTCACATGGCTTTGCAGGTGGGACTGGAACTGGTCCACCAGCCGAATGGCATACAGGTTTTGCGCCAGCGTAAAGCGCCAGGTCGCCAGCAGGCCGTTGCCATCCACCAGGTTCAGATGCCCGACCCCCGCGTGGTCGTGGTGCCGCAGCTCCAGCCCATCGCGGTAGAACCACTCCTGCCACTGGGTATCGCCACTGGCGCGGCAGAGCAGACGTTTGCTGGTCACCACAACCAAGCTGGCCACGAAGTGCAGGCGCGCATCCAGGTCAACCTCCAGCGCCGCAAGAACGTTCTCACCGGGGTGGAGTTGTGGTTGCAAGGCATCACGCCACGGAGCAGGCAGTTCGCCAGTCAGGGGACTTGCAGCGGGAACATCAGGGGTCATGGGGTACAACAACTTTTCTTTTTAGCACGCTCCATACTTTACGATACTCGGTTAGGAGCACTTTTGCCCGGACCCATGGGATCCGGGTGAGCGAGAATACACAACGCGGTCAGCCCCACATCGGTGGACTGTCCAACCAAAAAGCAGCCATGACGGACCTGAAAAAGATTGAAATTCTCCGGGTGACACACCTGCGCGGCCCCAACATCTGGACGTACCGCCCAGTGATTGAAGCATGGGTGGACATCGGTACGCTGGAGGATTACCCCTCCAACACACTGCCCGGCTTGGGGGATAGGCTCAAGGCCTGGCTACCCCATATGGTGGAGCACCGTTGCAGCGAGGGTGTGCGCGGCGGCTTTTTCCAGCGTCTGGAGGAAGGCACGTATGCCGCCCACATCCTGGAGCACGTCACCCTGGAGCTGCAGAACCTGGCCGGCATGAAGACCGGTTTTGGCAAGGCCCGCTCCACCTCCAGGCGTGGCGTCTACAAGGTGGCCTTTCGCACCCGGCAAGAGCAAGTCGGGCGCGCGGCACTGGAAGCGGGCCGCCAACTCCTGGAAGCCGCCATCAACGACACCCCATTTGATTTGGACGCCGCAGTTGCCAATCTGCGCGAAATGGTCGACGACTTGTGCCTGGGGCCCAGCACGGCGCATATTGTGGATGCCGCCACGGAACGCAAAATACCTTCTATCCGCCTGACCGAAGGCAACCTGGTCCAGCTGGGCTACGGCATCAACCAGCGCCGCATCTGGACCGCGGAAACCGACCAGACCTCGGCCATCGCCGAAGAAATTGCCAGCGACAAGGACCTGACCAAGGCACTGCTGAAATCGTGCGGCGTGCCGGTGCCCGAGGGGCAATTGGTCCGCAGTGCCGAACAGGCCTGGGAAGCGGCACAGGAAATTGGTGTGCCCGTCGTGCTGAAGCCTTACGACGGCAACCACGGGCGCGGCGTTTCGTTGAACCTTTGTACCCAAAGCGATGTGGAAGCGGCCTACGCCCTGGCGTACCGCAAAGGCAACGGCAGTGCCGTCATCGTTGAAAAGTTCATCCCCGGCAACGAGCACCGCATGCTCGTCGTCGGCAAGCACGTGGTGGCTGCCGCACGCGGGGAGGCGCTGTGGGTCATTGGCGACGGGGTTTCCAATATCGACCAGCTGACCGATAGCCAGATCAATTCGGACCCCAGACGCGGCACTGGCGAAGACTCCCCGCTGAACGCCCTGCTCCCCAGCCAGTCCGGCGAGATTATTCTGGAACTGGAGCGCATGGGTTTGACACCCGAGTCCATTCCACCCAAAGACCAGAAGGTGCTGATCCAGCGCAATGGCAATGTCGCCTTCGACGTGACCGACCTGCTGCACCCCAGCGTGGCCGCGGCGGCGGCGCTGGCGGCGCGCGTGGTGGGCCTCGATATTGCTGGTGTGGACATGGTGCTGGAAGATGTCACCAAGCCCATGCAATCCCAGCGTGCGGCGGTCATCGAGGTCAATGCCAGCCCCGGTTTGCTGGCCCACATCAAGCCTGCAGACGGCGTGGGCCGACCGGTGGGCAAGGCCATCATCGAACACCTGTTCAAGCAGGACCGCGATGGGCGCATCCCGATTGTCGGCATCACCGGGACCCAGAAAACCGGGCGTATAGCCCGCCTGGTCGCCTGGCTGGCCCACATCAGCGGCAAACACGTCGGACTGGCTTGCAGCGAAGGCCTGTACCTGGATGGTCGGCAGGTCGAGGCCAAGGATTGCGCCCATTGGGAAGCCGGTCAACGCCTGCTGATCAACCGCTCGGTGCAGGCCGCGGTGTTCGAGAATGGCAGCCAGACCATCCTGGCCGAAGGGCTGGCCTACGACAAGTGCTCCGTAGGTGTGGTCACCGACGTGGGCTGGCACGAATCACTGGTGCCGTTTGACATACTGGACGCCGAGCAGGCCTACAAGGTTGCTCGCACGCAAGTGGATGTGATCTTGCCCAGTGGTACCGCCGTGCTGAACGCCGCCGACCCGCAGGTGGTCGACATGGCCGAACTCTGCGACGGCAAAGTCATTTTCTACGGCATGGACCCCAACCAGTCCACCATGACAGAACACCGCGACGCTGGAGAGCGCGTGGTGTTTGTGCGCGACGACCAGATCGTGCTGGCCCACGGAGCCAAGGAAGTGGCCATGCTGCCGCTGGCCTCGCTGAAGCCAGCCAAGGCGTCCCAGCCCGAGATGGTGATGGCCGCTGTCGCCGCCGCCTGGGCTCTGAACATCCCCCCGGAACTGATCGGGGCCGGCCTGCGCACCTTTGAATCGAATCCCCGAAAAACCCCTTACTAACGCCCACCCCATGGAAGTAACCCGTATCCGAGCCCTGCGTGGACCCAATTTGTGGAGCCACCACACGGCTATACAGTCCATCGTGTCCTGTGAGCCCGTAGAACGTGCCATTGGGAAAATTGACGGTTTTGAGGCCCGGCTGCGGGCCCGTTTCCCGGAAATAAGCCCATTCCAGCCCACCGGCCATGACGACTCCATCGCCATGGTGCATGTGCTGGAGCTGGCAGCGCTGGGGCTGCAGGCGCAGGCTGGATGCCCGGTGACATTCAGCTGCACCACACCGACCGTGGACGCGCATGTCTACCAGGTGGTGGTGGAATACAGCGAAGAGGCCGTGGGTCGGCTGGCGCTGGACCTGGCCCAGGCACTGTGCCAGTCCGCTCTGGACGACACGCCCTTTGACCTGGCCGGTGCGCTGACCCAGTTGCGCGACCTGGACGAAGATGTTCGGCTGGGACCCAGCACCGGGTGCATCGTGGATGCGGCCATCGCCCACAACATCCCCTTCAGCCGCATGACCGAAGGCAGCATGGTGCGCTTCGGCTGGGGCAGCAAGCAGCGGCGCATCCAGGCCGCGGAAATGGACACCACCAGTGCCATCTCGGAGGCCATCGCCCAAGACAAGGAACTGACCAAAAAACTGTTGGCCGCCGCGGGTGTTCCAGTACCCACCGGCCGCTCCGTCAGCGACGCCGAAGACGCCTGGGTGGCGGCCTGCGAAATCGGCTTGCCGGTGGTGGTCAAGCCCAAGGATGGCAACCAGGGCAAGGGCGTCACCGTCAACATTACGACCAAGGAGCACCTCACCAAGGCCTATGCCATAGCGACCGAGTTTCGTGATGACATCCTGGTGGAACGCTACATGCCCGGCAACGATTTCCGCCTGCTGGTGGTGGGCGACAAACTGGTGGCAGCGGCACGCCGCGACCCGCCCAAAGTCGTCGGGGACGGCATCCACACGGTGGCCGAACTGGTGGCCCAGGTCAACCTGGACCCGCGGCGTGGCAGCGGACACTCCACATCCCTGACCAAGATCCGCATCGACGACATCGCGCACGCCTGCCTGGCCAACCAGGGCTTCGCGGTTGACACCATTCCCGCCAAGGGCCAGCGCGTCAACCTGCGCAACAACGCCAACTTGTCCACCGGCGGCTCGGCCACCGATGTGACGGATGACGTGCACCCCGAGGTGGCAGCCCGCGCCGTGGCGGCAGCCCACATGGTGGGGCTGGACATTTGCGGCGTGGACGTGGTCTGCGACAGCATCCTGCGCCCCATCGAGGAGTTGGGCGGTGGCATTGTCGAGGTCAATGCGGCGCCGGGGCTGCGCATGCATTTGAGCCCCTCGTTCGGCAAGGGCCGCGCCGTCGGCGAGGCCATTATTTCCAGCATGTTCAAGAACGGACAGAACGGCCGCATTCCTATCGTGGCGGTCACCGGGACCAATGGCAAGACCACCACGGTACGCCTGATTTCGCATCTGCTGACCCAGAATGGACTGTGCGTGGGTATGACCAACACCGATGGCGTCTACGTGGGCGGCCAGTGCATTGACACCGGCGACTGCAGTGGACCCAAGAGTGCCCGCAGCGTGCTGCTGCACCCCGACGTGGACGCCGCAGTGCTGGAAACCGCACGCGGTGGCGTCCTGCGTGAGGGCCTGGCCTTTGACCGCTGCGACGTGGCCGTGGTCACCAACGTTGGCAGCGGCGACCACCTCGGCCTCAACTACATCACCACCGTACAGGACCTGGCGGTGTTGAAGCGCGTCATCGTGCAAAACGTCGCGGCCACGGGCGTGGCCGTCTTGAACGCGACGGACCCCACCGTATCGGCCATGGCCAGCAAATGCCGCGGGTCGGTCACGTTCTTTGCGGTCGACAAATTCCATCCCGTGATGGCCACCCATCGCGCGCAAGGCCAGGCCGTGGTCTATGTTGAAAACGGCCAGCTGGTGGCCAGCAAGGGGGATTTCCAGCAAACCATCGCGCTGGCGTCCATTCCCATCACCATGGGTGGCATGATTCCTTTCCAGGTCGAGAACGTCATGGCATCGGTCGCGGCCGCCTGGGCTTTGGGCCTGGACTGGGACACCATCCGCAACGGGTTGTCCAGCTTTTCCAACGACACACACAACGCCCAGGGCCGCTTCAACTTCTTCAAGTTCCGTGGAGCCACGGTCATTGCCGACTATGGCCACAACCCCGACGCCATGATCGCGCTGGTGCAGGCGGTGCAGGCCATGCCCGCCACGCGCCGCGCGGTGGTCATCAGCGGTGCCGGCGACCGCCGCGACCAGGACATTCGCCAGCAAACCGAAATTTTGGGTGATGCTTTTGATGAGGTGATCCTGTACGAAGACCAATGCCAGCGCGGACGGCGTGACGGCGAAGTGATCGCCTTGCTGCGCCAGGGCCTGGCACACGCGCGCCGCACCACGCAGACCTCGGAAATCAAGGGCGAGTTTTTGGCCATCGACACCGCCATGGACAAATTGGCGCCCGGTGAACTCTGTCTGATCCTGGTGGACCAGGTGGAAGAAGCCCTGGCCCATATCGCGGCCCGGGTGCAAAAAGGCTAGGGTCCAACACCCCCACGGTCGCTCACTGTGTGTAGCTTCCTGCCCCCCGAGGGGGCCGCGTTTCACCTTGGGACGGCCCGGCGGTGAAACCTTTTTCAGACTCCCTCAACGGTGGGGCCACGCCCCATCAGCGCGGCCACGGCTTGCCGCGGTTGCAGGTGGCCGTCGAGCAGATCGACAACGCATTGCGCAATCGGCATGTCCACGCCTAGGCTGCGGGCGCGCTGCACCACGGTGCGGGCGCTGTACACACCTTCGGCGACGTGCCCCAGTTCATCGATGGATTGCTGCAGGGTTTTGCCCTGCGCCAGGGCCATGCCCACGCGCCGGTTGCGTGACAGGTCGCCCGTGGCAGTCAGCACCAGATCGCCCAGGCCACTCAGGCCCATGAAGGTATCCGTCCTGGCGCCCAGCGCCACGCCCAGACGGGTCATCTCTGCCAGGCCCCGCGTGATCAGGGCGGCACGGGCGTTCAATCCCAGTTGCAGGCCATCGCACAGGCCCGTGGCAATCGCCAGCACATTCTTGACGGCGCCGCCCACTTCCACGCCGACCACGTCGTCATTGGCATAGACGCGCAAGCTGGAACTGTGGAAAGCGCTGACCAGTGCGTCACGTACCGATGCGTGCGCGCTGGCGGCCACCAGGGCGGTAGGCTGGCCCGCGGCCACTTCCTGGGCAAAACTGGGCCCGCTCAAGACGCCGGCGCGCAAATCGGGGGCGACCTGGCTTTGAATCTCGTGGCCCATCAAGCCAGGCGCAGAACCGATGCCGGCCTCAAAGCCCTTGCACAGCCACGCAACCGCCGCGCCACAGCCGTGCAGTTGCGACAGCAGTCCGCGCAACCCGGCCATCGGCGAAGCCACGATCACCAAATCGTCGGGGAGTACCTCGGCTATCAGGTCCGGCAACGCCCGGGTACTGATGTGCAATGCGGGCGGCAAGGCAATACCTGGCAGGTAGCGCTGGTTGTTGCGCGTTGCCAGCATGGACTGCCCCTGCACGGGATCGCGCACCCAGAGGGTCACCGCGTGCCCGGCCAGCGCATTGCGGCAGGCACCCACGGCCAACGCGGTGCCCCACGCACCACCCCCAATCACTATAATTTTCATAGCATCACAGGCAATGGATACGAGGGCTAGAGGGCAAAATGCCCAACTACTTATTGTGGCAGCGTAGTGGCTGGCGCAGCAGCGGCCTGTGCTTGGGCCAGTTGTTGTTGCTCGTACATGGCCTGGAAGTTGATTTCCGACAGGTGCACCGGTGGGAAACCGCCGCGCTGGATCAGGTCCGCCACGTTGCCGCGCAGATAGGGATAGACAATTTGCGGGCAGGCGATGCCCATGATCTGGCCCATCTGGTCGTCCGGCACATTGCGGATTTCAAAAATACCGGCCTGCTTGGCTTCGACCAGGAAAACCGTCTTGTCCTTGATCTTGGTGTGAACGGTGGCCGTCACACACACTTCAAATACACCGTCCGCCACGGGAGCGGCTTCAACGCCCAGTTGGATGTCCACTGCGGGCTGCTCTTGCTCCAGCAAAATGGCCGGGGAATTGGGTTGCTCCAGCGAAGCCTCTTTGAGGTACACGCGCTGAATCTGGAAAACGGGAGTCTGATCGGACATAAAAAAGTCTTTCTAAGTAAAACAATGCCCGCCCCAAAATATCGGGGCGGGCAGATAACGGGAATTTCGTTAAACGCGGATTATCTCAGGCTCGCAGGGGCCCAATCATCGGCCCGTTCAAGCCGCGTTGAGCAGAGGCAGCAAACCACCCTGGCTGTCCAGCGCCATCAGGTCGTCACACCCACCGACATGGGTGGAGCCGATGAAGATTTGCGGCACGGTGCGCCGACCCGTTATTTCCATCATTTTCATCCGCTCCTGCGGCTGGCTATCGACCCGGACTTCTTCAATGCTTTCCACGCCTTTGGACAGAAGCAGGCGCTTGGCCTGCACGCAATACGGGCAAACCGCGGTGGTGTACATCTTGACGGCTTGCACGGCATCAACCCTTTTCAACGGGAAGGTTTGCGGCGCGCCAACTGGCCAGGCCGCCGCCCAGGGATTGGGCCTGCTCGTAGCCCAGCTTCTTGGCAATCGCCACCGCGCGAGCCGAACGTGCCCCGGACTGGCAGACCAGAATCAGCGGCAAGGCCTTGTTTTTGACCGCCCCGGCCAGTTTGTTCTCCAGTTCACCCAAGGGAATATTCCTGGAGCCCCCCACATGGCCAGCGGCAAACTCCGCCGGCTCACACACATCAATGACCACCCCTTTTTCCCGGTTGATCAGCTGAACTGCTCCCGCCGGGTCCAAACCCGCCATGGCGGCGCCCTGCAAGACGGGCCACAAGAGCAGCGAACCCGAGGCCACCGCAATGGCAATCAACATCCAGTTATCGAAAATGAATTTCACTTTGTTCCTTGTTAGTTACCAACCGTTACGCCCGCCATTTTAGAATGGAGGATGTTTCCCCGCCAAAGACCCTGACTTTCCCTCAGCCCTATTCCCCGCACCATGTACAAACTCGTTCTCGTTCGCCACGGCGAATCCACCTGGAATCTTGACAACCGCTTCACCGGCTGGACCGATGTCGACCTGACCCCCACCGGCGTGGAACAGGCCAAGGAAGCTGGCCGTTTGCTCAAAGCAGAGGGCTATGAATTCGATCTCGCCTACACCAGCGTTCTCAAACGCGCCACGCGTACGCTGTGGCACTGCCTGGATGAAATGGACCGCACGTGGCTACCGGTCGTGCACTCCTGGCGGCTCAATGAACGCCATTACGGCGCTCTCCAGGGTCTGAACAAGGCCGAGGTCGCCAAACAGTACGGAGACGACCAGGTGCTGCAATGGCGCCGTAGCTACGACACCCCGCCCCCTGCACTGGAGCCCACGGACGCCCGCAGCGAACGCGCCGACATACGTTACGCCGATTTGCAGCCTGGCCAGGTTCCACTGACCGAGTGCCTCAAGGACACGGTGGCGCGCGTCATGCCTTTCTGGAGCGAGACCATGGCACCGGCGATCCGCAGCGGCAAGCGCATATTGGTCGCGGCGCATGGCAACTCGATCCGTGCGCTGGTGAAGTACCTGGACAACATATCGGACAACGACATCGTCGGGCTCAACATTCCCAATGGCATTCCACTGGTGTATGAGCTGGACGCCGACCTGAAACCGATTCGCCACTACTATCTGGGCGATGCCGAAGCGGCCGCCAAGGCTGCGGCAGCCGTTGCGTCCCAAGGCAAGGCCTGAAGGCTTTTGGGGAACTCGCGACAAGCCACCCTCTCCAAGGTGTATATTGAAGCGGCACTGGAACACTTATGGGTCAAAAACTGAAAATTGCGGGATGGATAGGCTTGGGCGTCATGGCAGGCGCACTGACCACCGTGTCCCTCCAAACCGTTGCCCGCAATACACTGGCACCGCTTCCGCTCGAAGAGTTGCAGCAGTTGGCGGCCGTCTTTGGCATGGTCAAAACCGACTATGTGGAGCCTGTCGATGAAAAGAAACTGATTACCGAGGCCATCGCCGGCATGGTGTCCAGTCTGGACCCCCACTCGCAGTACTTTGACAAGAAATCGTTCAAGGAATTCAAGGAAGGCACTTCGGGCCGCTTTGTAGGCGTCGGCATCGAGATTACCCAGGAAGACGGGCTGGTCAAGGTGGTGTCCCCCATCGAAGGTTCGCCTGCGTTTCGGGCTGGCCTCAAGCCCAACGATCTGATTACCCGCGTCGACGAGACCGCAGTCAAGGGGTTGACCCTGAACGAAGCCGTCAAGCGCATGCGCGGGGAGCCCAACACCAAAGTGGTTCTCACGATCTATCGCAAGGATGAAAACCGCACCTTCCCGGTCACCATCATCCGCGAAGAGATCAAACAACAATCGGTTCGCGGCAAGGTCATCGAACCGGGATATGCCTGGATACGGGTCAGCCAGTTTCAGGAACAGACGGTCGAGGATTTCGCCCGCAAGCTCGATGAAATCTACAAGCAGGATCCGGCCATCAAGGGACTTGTTTTGGACCTGCGCAACGATCCCGGTGGCCTGCTCAATGCGGCCGTCGCGGTATCCGCCACGTTTCTGCCGGAGAGTGTCACCGTGGTCTCCACCAATGGGCAAACGCCGGACAGCAAGCAGACGCTGAAAGCCACGGTGCGGGATTACCTGGGGCGTGATGGTGCGGATCCACTCAAGAAGCTGCCGGCCGGCCTCAAAAAGGTTCCGTTGATCGTGCTGGTCAACGAAGGATCTGCCTCCGCCAGTGAAATTGTGGCGGGTGCCTTGCAAGACCATAAGCGCGCAACCATCATGGGTAGTCAAACCTTTGGCAAGGGCTCAGTGCAAACCTTCCGCCCCCTGGGGCCGGACACGGGTTTGAAAATCACGACATCACGCTACTACACGCCTAGTGGCAAGTCCATCCAGGCCAAGGGCATCGTGCCGGACGTCATGGTTGACGATACCGAAGAGGGCAGCCCCTATGCCGCATTGCGGACCCGAGAGGCCGATTTGGGCAAGCATCTGGCCAGCGGCCAGGGTGAAGAAGCCAAGGACCCCGCGCGGGAGCAGGCCCGTGATGAAGCGCTGAAGCGGCTGGAGGAAGAGTCCCGCAAACCACTTTCCGAACGGCGTCCTCCCGAATTTGGCTCCGAGAAGGACTTCCAGTTGATGCAGGCGCTCAACCAGCTCAAGGGGCGCCCGGTTCTGGTCAGTAAAACCCAGGTGGAGCGCAAGGAAGAGCCCAAGGAAAACTAGGCCATGGATGACTCGCAGTTGCTGCGCTACTCGCGCCACATCCTGCTCAATGAGGTAGGAGTCGAGGGTCAGGAACGCATCATGCAGGCGCGGGCGCTGATCATCGGGGTTGGCGGATTGGGGTCACCGGCCGCCATGTACCTGGCCACCGCGGGCGTTGGCCACCTGACACTGGTAGACCACGACACCGTGGACGCGACCAACCTGCAGCGCCAGATTGCACACACCGAAGCGCGGGTCGGGATGGCCAAGGTGGAGTCTGCGCGCACCACGCTCCTGGCCATCAATCCCGGCCTGCAGATCACGGCGCTGGCCGAACGGGCCGACGCCGCGCGCCTGGAGGTTCTGGTCGCCCAGGCAGACGTCGTGCTGGACTGCAGTGACAACTTCGCCACCCGGCACGCTTTGAACGCCGCCTGTGTGCGCCACGGCGTGCCGCTGGTATCGGGCGCTGCCATCCGGTTTGACGGCCAACTGGCGGTCTATGACCCCAAGGATGGCCAATCGCCTTGCTATGCCTGCGTATTTCCTCCCGACGCCGCATTTGAAGAAACGCGCTGTGCCACCATGGGGGTTTTTGCGCCACTGGTGGGCATCATCGGCAGCATGCAGGCCGCAGAAGCGCTGAAGTTGCTCAGCGGTGCGGGCGAGCCTGCCGTCGGGCGTTTGCTGATGCTGGACGGCCGCGACATGCGCTGGAACGATATTCGGCTACCCCGCAACCCGGACTGCCCGGTATGCGGCTCTGCGCATCAGCACCCATAGCGCCGTGGCCACCTGAGCGCCAAAAGTGGTTGGTAAAGGTACGCCAAATGTACAGGTGGCGTGCCAGATTCCGTGACAACATGTGAGCACTTCCTGTTATGCTTTATCCGCTCATCTCCGACTCTTACCGTGGCAACCCAACCCTCCGAATCGCCCCTTGAACTGCAACAGTTGCGGTTGGACGATGCGCGGGCGCTGCTGGACCACGGCATGGTGGTCGGGCTTCCGCCACCCGAGGAGTCACCGCAGGCCTACCTGCAGGGAATCATTGACGGTCTGTGCGAGTTGTCGCTGAAAGATCCCTTGACCGGACTGGGCAACCGCCGGAATTTTCGCGCCGTGCAAGACCGCACGATTGACGGCGTTGCGCGCTCCGGCGACCCTGCGTTGCTGTTGATGCTGGACATCGACCATTTCAAGCAGGTCAATGACACCCATGGGCATCCGGCCGGCGATAAGGTACTGCAGGCCGTTGCCAAGTCCATCGCCAGTTGTGTGCGCCCGATGGACACCGTGGCCCGCTATGGCGGTGAAGAATTTGCCGTGGTACTGCCCAATTGCCACACGTCTTTCGGTGCCACCGTCGCCGAACGGATCCGCGCGACCATTGAAACCCTGGTCATCACAATTTCGCCCAACCTGACGCTCAAGGTAACCGTCAGTGTGGGTGGCGCCTATGCCCCGGAGTGGGTTCGCTCGACGGCGGCGCTGTGGACCGAGCGTGCGGATGTGCAGCTGTACCGGGCCAAAAGAGAGGGCCGCAACCGGGTTTGCCTGGACCACCAGCAGGAAATTTACGTCAGCGCAGAAGAAAAGAATCTGCTGTTTGGCCATCTGGCGCTGGGAGATCCGGCCTGGATTGAGAATGTTTCCAGCGAAGCGCCGGGCGGTTCTGCCAGCGGCGCCATGCAAAGGGTGAATTGATGGCTGACGTACTGACTCCCCCCGTTCCCAACGAAGCCAGCGCGTCCGTACCGCTCAAGCCTCTGGGCAAAGTGCTGGCGGTGACCAGCGGCAAGGGCGGCGTTGGCAAGACCTTTGTCTCGGCCAATCTGGCTGCCGCCCTGGCCAAGCTGGGCCTGCGTGTACTGGTGCTGGACGCCGACCTCGGCCTGGCCAACCTCGATGTGGTGCTCAACCTGTACCCCAAGATCACGCTGCACGATGTCTTTACGGGCAAAGCCAAGCTCGAAGAGGCCATCATCCGGGCGCCTGGCGGATTTTCTGTGTTGCTGGCCGGATCGGGCATGGTGGAATACTCCCGACTGACGCCTGAGGTGCGCGATGACTTCCTGCGCATCATGAACGGACTGACCCCCCATTACGACGTGGTTCTGCTGGACACCGGCGCGGGCATCTCCGACGTGGTTTTGTTTGCCGTATCGCTGGCATCCGAGGTGCTAGTGGTGGCTACCCCCGAGCCCACGTCTCTGACCGATGCCTATGCCACCATCAAGGTACTGGTGGGGCAGCAAAAACGGCAGACGATTCGCATGGTGATCAACCAGACGGCGCGACTCGGCGACGGGCGTGCCATCACCGTTCAGTTGCAACAGGTGCTGGACCGATTCGTTGCCACCGACCCGGCACGACCGATCAAGCTGGTACACATGGGCGACATCCCGGCAGACCCCGCAGTGCGCCAGGCCATCATGCGCCGGCAATTGCTGATGCAGGCTACGCCCAGTTGCCCGGCGGCCATGGCGATTTCGCAGCTCGCACTCAAGCTGGAAGAGACCGTGATCTCCCGCAACCGCTAGTCCGTCGGCTCTCAAGCAGACAGAATCCAGCCCTCCAGCGGATCCATATCTGCTGGCAGACCATAGAGCGGGTCTCCCTGCGCATGCTGGCGCTGGCCCCAGGCAACCTGCAGCAGGCACAGCACCGCATCCAGTGCGTCCCCTTTGGCGTCGTCCACCAGCGCATCCCGCTGGGCGTGGGTGAGCTTCAGCCGAAGACCCAAGCGCGTATGGCCCGCCTCCAAACCCGTCAACAGGTCCTTGCGCGTGATCAGCCGATCCGGGGTCTGCTTGGCAGGGTCATCGCTCTTGTAGCTGCGTTTGCCCAGGATCTCCCGCGCCAGCAGGCCGGGATAGGCCTCCAGCGCCACCCGCCTGGGGCGTGGGTCATGCGTGGACTGCGGAGACCACAAACCCGGCAACGCGACGCCCGCGTCCAACAGCCGAGGGACTCCAGCATGCAGCATATAGGCCACCGGCGGATTCACCCATTTCATGGACGGGCTGGAGCCCGCCGGCCCATCGCAAGCGCGGTGGGCAAACTTGCCACCCGCTGGCCGGGCATCGCAGAACCCCGCAAACACCGACCGGATGTCGGCCCGGCTGAGAGTCGCGTAATGGCGCATGCAGGCCTCCCACGTGAGCGGCCAGCCCAGCGTGCTGACCAGTTCTCGCGGCAAACCAAATGGCATGTCAAAGCCCCCGGTCCAGACCCGGGGCTCCAGCAGCCATTGTTCGAACGCTTCCAGCGAGGGCAAGGACTCCAGCCGTTCCAGCACCACAACAACCCCGTGCAAGCGCCCCCACGCCACCACAATCGGCTTGCGGCGGGTGGGACTGCTGGAAAAATCACAACCAACGAGCGGAGTCATCCTGGCCTACCCCAGCGCCAGCGCCATCACGCCAACCCCAATGCACGCCGCACCGAAAAAGCGGCTGATACGGTCGCCCTCCCCGAGCAACTGCCCGCCCAACAAGGCCGCAAACAGCATGGAGACCTCGCGGGCCGGTGCCACATGGCTCAGCGGCGCCACCTGCATGGCATACAGCACCAGAACGTACGACACCGGGCTGACCACGCCGACGATCACCGCATATTTCCATTGGAGCCGCCACAGTGCACGGGCCTCGCCCGGGTTGCGCAGGACGGAGGGCAGCACAAAGGCCAATCGCACAAAGTTTCCAAAGTAGTCCAGCAGAATGGGGGAGATGAACACCACCTTGACCGCATACCCGTCCAGCACGGTGTAGCTGGCAATGAAGACCCCGGTCAGCAGGCCGTACAGCATGCCTTTGCGGATCCGTCGGTGCTGCTCGGCGCTGTGTGTGGTGCGGAACAGACCCGGTCCTCCGGCAATCAGGAAAACGCCAACGACCACCGCGACCACGCCCGTCGCACCCACCGCCGAAATGTGCTCGCCCAGGAAAAGAATCGCCACCAGGGACGACAACAGGGGACCGGAGCCGCGCGCCAGCGGGTAAACCACGGTCAGGTCGGCCTTGCGGTAGCCGCGTAGCAGCACCACGAAATACACGGTGTGCAGGATCCCGCTGACCCCCACCAGCCAACACTGCACGGCACCCCAGGCCGGAATCTGTTGCCAGCCCAGCCAAAGCCCGACCGGCGCCCAGAAAACCATCATCACTAAAGAACTGAAGCACGAGAACCGCGCGTCACCACCGGCCTTCTTGGCTGCGATATTCCAGCTGGCGTGGATCAGCCCGGCCAGGATGACCAGGGCGAGCGCAGACGCCGGCATCCCAAAAAGGCTACGCTCTACCGATGATGGAGGCGGTTGCCATCAACTCTTCCAGCAACGCCAGCGACACCTTGCCAGACACCGAATAGGGATCGAGCTCAGGCTTTTCCGCGTATTTCAGCAGGATGTTGGTGTTGATTTTGGACATGTTGACCTGGCCCATGGTCCAGCCCCCAAACCGGCGCTCGGAGATTTCCTCGTAGTGCAACAACACCACGTCCTTGTGGCGGACATCGCGCTGGATATGGCCATAGAGATCGCTGACCGCCATGCGGCCGCCTTCGATGGCCTGCAGGAAGATGCCGCCACCGTAGCAAAGAATGCCGGTGATGCCGCAGGTCGGGTTGTACTGGCGCGACTTGGCAAGAATGGTTTCTATCGCGTCAGGGTTGGGGTCCACTGCGCGGCTCGCATACAACAAACGTACCAGCATGGTTAGCCTCTCCGGGGAATCAGGGACAAGAATTCGCGCCGCAAATTGGGGTCTTTCAGGAACACGCCGCGCATGACCGAGTTGATCATCTTGCTGTCCATGTCCTTCACTCCCCGCCACGCCATGCAGTAGTGGCTGGCTTCCATGACGATGGCCAGGCCATCCGGCTGGGTCTTTTCCTGGATCAGGTCGGCCAGTTGCACCACGGCTTCTTCCTGGATTTGCGGTCGACCCATGATCCATTCGGCCAGGCGCGCATATTTGGACAGACCAATGACGTTGGTGTGCTCGTTGGGCATGACGCCGATCCAGATCTTGCCAATAACAGGGCAAAAGTGGTGGCTGCAAGCGCTGCGCACGGTGATGGGACCGACGATCATCAACTCGTTGAGGTGGCCCACATTGGGAAATTCGGTGATGCTGGGGCCTGCCACGTAACGGCCGCGGAACACCTCGTTGACATACATCTTGGCGACGCGGCGCGCGGTGTTATCGGTGTTGTGGTCGTTGGCGGTGTCGATGACCAGACTGTCCAGCACGCCCTGCATCTTGACCTCCACTTCGTCGAGCAGCTTTTCGAGCTCACCGGGGGTCACAAACTCAGAAATATTGTCATTGGCATGGAATCGCTTGCGAGCCGCCACCAGGCGCTCCCGAATTTTGACGGAAACGGGAGTTCCCTCATCGGCATCAGATGGGTTCATGGTACTCAGGGTTTTCATTAACATACTGGAATACTACCAGCCTTTGACGAATAGGGTCTTTGGCCACCAGCCCTCGTGGTAATTGCATGAGCAGCTATCATTTTAGTAGCGTCTTCCAGCCAGAAACAGCAGCAGACGCATGACACCAAAGGCAATGCGATCCAGCAGACGCTGGCGCCAGGGGCGCTGCGCATAGGCCTGTGCATCCAGTTGTACGCCGTGCGACTCCATGGCCGCCACCAGGCACGCACGCAGTTCCTGTGCAAAGGGCACATCGTTGACGACCACATTGGCCTCGCGCGCCAGCAGCAAACTCAAGGGGTCCAGATTCGACGAACCCACCGTGGCCCAGCGCCCGTCCACGACGGCCACCTTGGCGTGCAAAAAGCCGGCCGAATATTCGTGGATCTCGACCCCCACAGCCAACAACACGCCGAAAACCGGCCGGGCCCCGTGGTACTGCATGAAATACTCATAGCGCCCCTGCAGCAGCAACCGCACACTGACCCCCCGGCGGGCGGCATGAATCAGTGCCCGTCGCAATTTGGCGCCGGGCAAAAAGTAAGCGCTGGCAATCAGCACCTCCTGGCGTGCATCTGCAATCGCCTTGCGGTAGGCGCGTTCGATGCGGTTGCGGTTGCGCAGGTTGTCGCGCAAGACCAGCATGGCCCGGATGCCGGACCGCCCCGCAGGCGCAGGCTGGGCGGACGGAACCAGATGCATAGACAGCCTGGAGTCCTTCCAGGTCTGCCGCGCACCTTGGAACTGCATGCTTTCCAGCTGGCGGGTGATTTGCAGACGGTCCCAAAACTGGACCATTGCACGGTGCACATCGCTCACCAACGGGCCGACGACCGACACGGCGAAATCAAACCGGGGTGATTCCAGGGCACCATAGGCTGGATCCACATAGTCGTCCAGAATATTGATGCCACCGCAGAATGCGGTGTGCGCATCCACCACACACAGCTTGCGATGCAATCGCCGCCAGCCCACCGGCATCAACAGCCCCCAGCGCCCCAGCGGTGAAAACCGGTGCCATCGCACGCCGGAATCCGAAAAGCGCTGAACCCAGGCATCGGGAATATTGGGTGTACCAATGCCGTCCACGACCAGATAGACGCTCACGCCGCGCAGGCCGGCGCGTTCCAGTGCGCCGCAAACCTGTTCTCCTGCGTCGTCAAAATTGAAAATATAGGTTTCCAGCCGCACTTCATGGACGCTGGCGTCGATCGCCCGGACCAGTGCGGGGAAGAATTCCACACCACCCTTCAAGAGGTGAACCTGGTGACCCTCTTTGAACGGCGTCGCGGTCAAGCAGCACCCACTGGCAGGTCGAATTCTGCGATCAGCGGCAAGTGGTCTGACATACGGCCCCAAATGCGCCCGCGCGGAACCTGCAAGCCCAGTGGCGAAAGGCCGCGGGCATACACATGGTCCAGTTGTACCACCGGCAAGCGCGACGGAAAAGTCGCCACCCTTTGCTGGTCGAACGCCTGCAACCCCCCCTCGGCCATGGCCTTCTGCACGGTCGTTCCCCAATCATTGAAGTCCCCAGCCACGAGCAGCGGCGCCTGCTCTGGAATCTCCCGGGCAATGAATTGCCGCAGCTGTGCCAGTTGGCGCACGCGGCTCGCCTTGATCAGGCCCAGGTGCACGACTACCACGTGCACTGCCTGCCCATGCACGGTCACTTCGCAATGCAACAGCCCGCGCTGCTCAAACCGGTGGTCGGACATGTCTTCATGCTGGTGCGAAACCACCGGCCAGCGCGACAGCATCGCATTGCCATGCTCACCGTGGCGCGTATGGGCATTGGTACGGTACACGGCGGTATAGCCCTCGGGCGCCAGAAAATCGGCTTGCGGCAACTCAGGCCAATGGGGAAAGTAGGCAGCCTCGCGGCGGTGCATCTTGCGCACTTCCTGCAGGCACACAATGTCCGCATCCAGTTGCTCGACCGCGTGGCCCAGGTTGTGGATCTCCAGACGCCGGGCCGGTCCGACGCCTTGCACACCCTTGTGAATGTTGTAGGTTGCTACACGGACCCTTGTCATGTGACTCCTTGCGCAGAAATACTGGCGTGCACGGTAAAGCGGGGAATCTGCAGTATCGCCTCGGCATTGGAGGGTGAAAAGCACCGGTCGGCGGCCTCCCGGTAAGGCAACCATTGGTAGGCCGTGTGCTCCCGCGGATTGAGTCGCACAGGGCACCGCACGTGAACCTGAAGGCCAAACAGGCGTTCGGTATTGCGCGTCACGCCGGGCGCATAGCGGTGCAGCCACTGGGGGTAGATGGTGTAGACATTTTCCAGTTGCCAATCGACCAGAACGCCCTGCCCCTGGGGCCCAGGACCGCATTGGATGCCCGTTTCCTCCAGGACTTCGCGTGCTGCCATCAGGGCCCAGTCTTCATCCGGCGTGTCCCGACTGCCCGTCACGGACTGCCAATACTCGCCCCCCACGTCGTCGCCGTCCGCGCGTCGGATCAGCAAGACGTCCAGCGCCGGGGTGTAGATCACGACCAGCACGGATTGGGGAATTTTGAAGGATTGGGGCATGAAAAAGGGCGCTTCTAGAGCGCCCTTTCATTGTGCACCAAGCCAGACACCAATCACGTGGCCTTGGCGGCGTCCGGTGTGCGCAGGCGGATATGCAGCTCGCGCAATTGTTTTTCGTCCACCGGGCTGGGTGCCTGCGTCAGCAGACACTGCGCACGTTGGGTCTTGGGGAAAGCGATCACGTCGCGGATCGACTCGGCACCGGTCATCAGCGTCACGATACGGTCCAGGCCAAAGGCCAAGCCGCCATGCGGGGGCGCACCGTATTGCAGGGCATCCAGCAGGAAGCCGAACTTGAGCTGGGCTTCTTCGGGTGTGATCTTCAGCGCGTCGAACACCTTTTGCTGCACATCCGCACGGTGGATACGGACCGAGCCGCCGCCCATCTCCCAGCCGTTCAAGACCATGTCATAGCCCTTGGAAATGCACTTCTCGGGGGCAGTGACCATCCAGTCCTCATGACCGTCCTTGGGCGCGGTGAAGGGGTGGTGGGTCGCGGTGTAGCGCTGGGCTTCCTCGTCGAATTCGAACATCGGGAAGTCCACCACCCACATCGGGCGCCAGCCTTTTTCGAACAGGCCGTTCTTCTTGCCGAAATCGCTGTGGCCGACCTTGAGGCGCAGGGCACCGATGGCGTCGTTGACGATCTTGGCCTTGTCGGCGCCAAAGAAAATCAGGTCGCCGTTTTGCGCACCGGAGCGTTCCAGGACGGCGTTGAGCGCCTTGTCGTGGATATTCTTGACAATGGGCGATTGCAGGCCGTCACGGCCCTTGGCCAGGTCATTGACACGGATGTAGGCCAAGCCCTTGGCGCCATAGATCTTGACGAACTCGGTGTAGGCGTCGATCTCGCCACGGCTGATGCCGCCGCCTTCCACCGAGCCACCGGGCACGCGCAGCGCGACCACGCGGCCGCCCTTCATGGTGGCGGCGCCGGAGAATACCTTGAAGTCCACATCGGCCATCACGTCGGTCACTTCGGTGAACTCCAGCTTGACCCGCAAATCGGGCTTGTCGGAGCCATAGCGGTGCATGGCTTCCTGGTAGCTCATGACCGGGAAATCACCCAGGTCGACCTTGATGGTGTTCTGGAACACCGTCTTGATCATGCCCTGGAAGATGTCGCGAATTTCTTCTTCGCCCAGGAAAGAGGTCTCGATATCGATCTGCGTGAACTCGGGCTGGCGGTCAGCGCGCAGGTCTTCGTCGCGGAAGCACTTGGTGATCTGGTAGTAGCGATCGAACCCGGCCACCATCAGCAGTTGCTTGAACAACTGGGGCGACTGGGGCAAGGCGAAAAAGTGTCCATCGTGCACACGGCTGGGCACCAGGTAGTCGCGCGCGCCTTCGGGCGTGGACTTGGTCAGCATGGGGGTCTCGATATCCACGAAACCATTGGCGTCCAGAAATTTGCGCACTTCCATGGACACGCGGTAGCGCAGCATCAGATTGTTCTGCATGTACGGGCGGCGCAGATCCAGCACCCGGTGCGTCAGGCGCGTGGTTTCCGACAGGTTGTCGTCATCCAGCTGGAAGGGCGGCGTGACCGATGGGTTGAGCACCACCAGTTCATGGCACAGCACCTCGATCTTGCCGCTCTTGAGGCCTTCGTTGACGGTGCCCTCTGGGCGAGCACGCACCAGACCCTTGACCTGGACACAGAACTCGTTGCGCAGACCTTCGGCAGCGGCAAACATCTCGGCGCGATCCGGGTCGCACACCACCTGCACATAGCCTTCGCGGTCACGCAGATCGACAAAGATCACGCCACCGTGGTCGCGGCGCCGGTTGACCCAGCCGCACAGGGAAACGGTTTCGCCCATTTGGGCTTCGGTCACCAGACCGCAATAGTGGGAGCGCATGGCCATAGCTGTCTTTCAAGACGCTACCGTTTCCGGTAGCGGGTTTCGTAAATTAAGAAGATTTGTTGTTGTGCAATGCCGGGGGCGGCATATGCGCGGACGGGGGAACCGATCCCATGGAAATCACATAGGTCAGGGCCTGATCCACACTCATGTCCAGCTCGATCACGTCCGAGCGGGGCAGCATCAGAAAAAATCCACTGGTCGGATTGGGCGTGGTCGGCACATAGACGCTGACAAAGTCCGCGCCCAGGTGAGAGGCCACTTCACCGGACGGTGCGCCGGTCTGAAACGCAATGGTCCAGCTACCGGCGCGGGGGTACTGAATCAGCAGCGCTGTGCGGAAGGCGTTTCCATTGCTGGAAAACAGCGTGTCCGACACCTTTTTGACACTGTTGTAGATGGATTTGACGATGGGGATGTTGGTAAACAGGCGGTCCCATTGCTGCAGCCACCAGCGCCCCGCGACATTGGACACCAGGGCTCCGGTCACGAACATGAAAGCGGTCACCAGCAGTACACCCAGACCCGGAATCGTGCGCAGGCGCCCAATCATGGGGGCCAGACTGTCGGGTGTGACGGCAGCCAAACCCGACAACACACCACCGAGCACGCCGTCCAGCGAACCAACCAGCCAGGACAGCACCCAGATGGTGATCGCCAGCGGCAGCCACACCATCAATCCCGTCAGCATGTATTTTTTGAATGGCACGGAAACCCTTGGCTCGGTAAAAGACAAAATCAACTGCCGGACGCCGCGGGCGCAGGGCCGGCCGCCGGTGCAGCATCTGCTTTGGGCGCTGCTGGCTCAGCGGTGGTTCCGGTCGCAACCGCACCACCTTCCGAGGGTGCCACCGCGGTCGACGGCGCGGCGCCTGCGCCTTTGAAGTCAGTGGCGTACCAGCCCGACCCTTTCAACTGAAAGCCAGCCGCGGTAAGCTGCTTTTTGAAGGTCGGCCGGGAACAATTCGGACAGGTATCCAACGGCGCGTCGGACATTTTTTGCAATACGTCCTTGGCAAACCCGCAGGACTCGCATTTGTAGGCGTAAATTGGCATGAATGTAAAGCTCGGACTTCAGGTTGCAAAGCCTTCAATTATAGGGCGCTGGTCAAAAAAGCCGGATACGGATCACCAATTGCATCACGATCATGCCCAGCGCAAAGCCCAGACCCGTGTAGACCAGCCCCTGCAGCAGGCGGTTGGTTCGCCGCTGCTCCACTAACAATTCCGCAATGGCCTGCGACGTATCAGTCGTGCTGCGACGCAGAAAACTGTGCAGCAGCTGGGGCAGTTCGGGCAGCAGTTTGGAGTAATGCGGTGCCTGGGCCTTGAGCTGGTCCATCAGCTTCTGGGGGCCGACCTGTCCCAGCATCCATTGCTCCAGGAAAGGCTTTGCGGTAGCCCACAGGTCGAGGTTGGGATCCAGTTCGCGCCCCAGACCTTCAATATTGAGCAGGGTTTTCTGCAACAAAACCAGTTGGGGCTGAATCTCCACCTGGAACCGCCGGGAGGTTTGAAACAGCCGCAACAGCAGCATGCCCAGCGAGATTTCACTGAGGGGCCGGTCAAAGTACGGCTCGCACACGCTACGAATGCCGGCTTCCAGTTCGTCGACCCGTGTCGAGGGGGGCACCCAACCCGACTCGATATGCAGTTCTGCCACCCGCTTGTAGTCGCGCCGGAAGAAGGCTGTGAAGTTTTGCGCCAGATAGTCCTTGTCGGACTCGGTCAGGGTGCCGACGATGCCGAAATCGAGGGAGATGTAGCGGCCAAAGGTTTTCGGATCAATGCTGACCTGGATATTGCCCGGGTGCATGTCGGCATGGAAAAAACCGTCGCGAAATACCTGGGTGAAAAAGATCGTCACGCCATCGCGCGCCAGCTTGGGGATGTCCACTCCCGCCTCCCGCAGCCGGTCGACCTGGCTGACGGGAACGCCGTACATGCGCTCCATGACCATGACATCGGTGGTGCAATAGTCCCACAGGATCTCCGGGACCAGCACCAGTTGCAGGTCTTCCATGTTGCGGCGCAGTTGGGCGGCACTGGCGGCTTCGCGCACCAGATCCAGCTCGTCATGCAGGTGCTTGTCGAACTCGGCCACCACTTCGCGGGGACGCAGGCGCTTGCCATCGGCCGACAGTTTTTCCACCCAGGAGGCCATCATGCGCAGCAGACGCAGGTCTTTCTCGATGGCGGCATGCATGCCCGGACGCAGAACCTTGACCGCCACTTCGCGGTGCTGTCCCTTGCGATCCCGCAGCACGGCGAAATGCACCTGGGCAATGGACGCACTGGCCACCGGCTGGCGCTCGAAGGAGACAAAGACCTCGCTGACCGGCTTGCGCAGCTCGCGCTCAATGATGGCTATGGCCACATCGGAGTCAAACGGTGGCACCTGGTCCTGCAACTTTGCCAACTCGTCTGCAATGTCCAGCGGCAACAGGTCGCGGCGGGTCGACAACACTTGGCCAAACTTCACGAAGATGGGTCCCAGGCGCTCCAGCGCTTCGCGCAGGCGTTGCCCGCGCGGGGCGGACAGCGTGCGACCGATGGTCAAAAGCCGCGCCAGGCGCTGTAGCCAGGGGTTCTCGAAACTGCTCAGGACCAGTTCGTCAAGTCCAAAGCGAAAGACAACCCAGGCAATGAAAAAACCGCGGTACAGGCGCCTCATGCAGTTGTTCCGTCCGAACCATTTCGGCTGCCACGGCCGACGAACTGCCGTACTGCCTGTGCCATCGCTCCCACGGCCTGCACCATGGCATGTGCTGGCGCATCACCCAGCAGTCGGGCAAGGTCTTCTTCCATATCCCATCGGACGTTGTCTATCAGCCAACTCACCTCTGCCGCCAGCTGTACGTCGCCTTCGATGCGTACCGCGGGCTTGCCGCCCTGCATCAATTCCTGGGCGATCGCCAGCGGAGATTCTTCGGTAATCACCAGGGCGAGGTCCACCGCAGATTCGGCAGGAGCGACATCGAGCAGACCGGCGGGCGTTACCAGAGCCTTAAAGGTCATGTTGCGCCACTGCACGCGGACCGTGCGGCCCTTGTTCCGGCCCAGCCGCTCCATGGCCTGTGGCTCCTGCATTAGGACGTGATTGAGCAGCAATACGATGCGCCGGTGCGTCTCATCGACGGCCCAGGCCGGTGGTGTCAGGGGCAGGTTGAGGTTCTGGAGAATGCTCTCCAGCAATGAAAAGGGGGACTGTGTTGCCATGCTGGATTATGGCTCACCCCCACAGCGGCAGCGCACTGCGTGTCGCTTTGCTCTCCCCCTTGCAAGGGACAATACCAGCGGCCCGGCGAAGCCGTCTCCGTCGGTATTTCTGGCTAACGCTGGCGCTCCGGGGAACGTCTTTTTTTCTTACTGCAGAGCTTGCACACCGGCAACCAGCCAGCCCCTGCTGCCATCAACGGGCTTGGTCATGTTCCAGACCTCGCGGAACGGGCTGGGACCGGCCGAGGGTTCTTCGCGGATCATGCCGGAGAACTCGACGCTGGCCAGGTATTCGGCTGGGGTCTCTTCAATACCCAGCAGACGGGCCTCCAGCATCACGACATCGGTGCGATTGGGGCTGCCCGCTGGATGGGACTCCCGCTCAGCCAATTGCGCCTGGATTTCGCCCAGCATGGTGTCGGTCATCATGGCGCGCAGCGCCGGTATATCCGACTTGTCCCAGGCGACCTGCAGAGTGATGAAGTTGGCCTTGGCGGCACTCAGGAAGCCTTCGGAGTCAAATCCGGCCGGCACACCCCAGTTTTGTGAACCGGTGAGGGCGGACCCAATCATGGACCCCGATCCAGCGACCGGTGCCTGAAAAGCCATGCTGGTACGCTCCCACGGGCGCGCAGAAGCATCGTTGCCGACATTTTCAGGGCGGTAGGGTTTTGCGTCCACCACCGGCACATTGCCAGCCCCTTGAAACGCGAATGGTGCGCTCTGGGGCGCAGCAGCGGCGGCACGCCGACGCATAAACCAGCCAATCCCCATCACGACCACCATCGCCAATAACGCGAACATCAGGATTTGTCCCATGCCCTCGCCCATTCCGAGTGAGTGTGCGAGCCAGGCCAAGCCGAGACCGGCGGCCAGGCCGCCCAGCATGGCGCCCCACGGCCGCTTGGCGGCAGCGGGCGCTGCAGCAGGCGCGGGTTTGGGCGCCGTATTGGCCATATTCTGGCTAGGTGCTCCAGGTGTTGCTGGCGTAGCCTCACGCTGTGTCACATTGGAAGACTGCTTTCCAATCGACTTGCCGCCGCCCAGCCGCTTGGCTGCCTCGGCATTGATGCCCGAAAGACTGAGCGCCATAACCAGCAATACTGTCCAAATTTTCATGTTGACTCCAAAGGAACTCGCTATCTGAGGTAGTTTGCGGATTTCACAAGCCTCAGCACTTGATTCCAACATGCAATGCCACCACCCCACCCGTCAGGTTGTGATAGTCCACATGACCGAAACCACCTTTGTGCATCATGGCTTTGAGTTCGGCCTGCCCGGGATGCATGCGAATGGACTCCGCCAAATACTGGTAACTGGAATCGTCGCCCGCGACCAGTTTTCCCAGCTTGGGCAATACCTTGAAGGAATACCAGTCGTAAATCTTCTCCAGCGGCGCCGCAACCTTGGAAAATTCCAGGACCAGCAACTTGCCACCTGGCTTCAGCACGCGGTTCATCTCGGCCAGCGCCACGTCCTTGTGCGTCATGTTGCGCAAGCCAAAGGCCACGCTCACCACGTCGAAATAATTGTCGCCAAACGGCAGCTTCTCCGCATCGCACACCAGCGTTGGCAAGGCCACGCCTGCGTCGAGCAGCCGGTTGCGCCCGGTGCGCAGCATGGCTTCGTTGATGTCGGTATGCACAACCTGCCCGGTGCTCCCAACCTGCTTGGAGAACGCCAGGGCCAGGTCCCCGGTGCCGCCTGCAATATCCAGAGCCCTGTCGCCGGGGTGCAGGTTGGCCACCATCACGGTATAGGCCTTCCAGGCCCGGTGCAGCCCCATTGACATGAGGTCGTTCATCAGGTCGTACTTGGGCGCAACCGAGTCAAAGACGCCCCGAACATGGCTGGCTTTTTCCGCTTCGTCTACAGACTTGAATCCAAAGTGTGTGGTGCTCATACTAAAAAATCAGAAAAAGTGTCCGCTAATGGCTGGCGCAGCTGCTGCCAGACTTTGCCGCCATCGGGGTGTCGCGGTCGAGATCGGTGGCCTGGAGGCGGTCCAGGTAATCCTGCCACAGGCGCTCTTGTTCGGCACCCAAAAAATACAGGTAGTCCCAGGAAAAAATACCGCTGTCATGCCCATCCGAAAACCGGGGCTGCACGGCATAGTTGCCAACCGGGTCCAGCGTGTCCAGTTGCACATCCCGCTTGCCGGTCTGCAGGACTTCCTGTCCGGGCCCATGCCCCTGCACCTCGGCAGACGGGGAATAGACGCGCATCAACTCAAACGGCAGCCGAAAATGTGCGCCATCCGAGAACGTCACCTCCAGCACCCGCGACTGGCTGTGAACGGTTATCGCCTGTGGCGTTGGAGCGCCTGTTTTTAAACCCGCCATAGAGTGGATATCCCGGATAGGTGAATAGTGGAACGATAGGCCAAAGCGTCCCTGGACGCCCGGCCGATTTTCGCACAGACGCCTCGCCAAAGGGGGCCCATCTGCCCCCCGTCGGCTTATACCAACACCCGCTCGATGCCGCCCGCGTTGACGGTTGCCACGTACTGCGGCATCCAGTCCTTGCCCAGAATCTGGTTGGCCATTTCGACGACGATGTAGTCGGCCTCCAGCAAACCGGTCTTGACGTCGTCCTGGTAGCGGTTCAGACCCATCAGGCAACTCGGGCACGAGGTGAGAATCTTCACATTCTGAGTGGCCTCCACGGCACCGGTGCTGCGCAACTGGGCCTCGCCCTTGCGGATTTCCTCTTCCTTGCGGAAGCGCACCTGGGTCGACACGTCGGGGCGCGACACCGCCAGGTTACCGCTCTCGCCGCAGCAGCGATCGCTCTTGAGCACCTTGTCGCCCACCAGGGCCTTGACGGTCGTCATGGAGTCACCCAGTTTCATCGGGTTGTGGCAGGGCTCGTGGTACAGGAAGCCGCCCTGGCCGGCCGGCAGCGTGATGCCTTTTTCCAGCAGGTATTCATGGATGTCGATGATGCGGCTGCCGGGGAAGATTTCCTCGAACTTGTAGCCCTGCAACTGGTCGTAGCAGGTGCCGCAGCTGACCACCACGGTCTTGATGTCCAGGTAGTTCAGCGTGTTGGCCACGCGGTGGAACAGCACCCGGTTGTCGGTGATCATCTTCTCGGCCTTGTCGAACTGACCGCCGCCGCGCTGGGGGTAGCCGCAGCACAGGTAGCCCGGTGGCAGCACGGTCTGCACGCCGGCGTGCCACAGCATGGCCTGGGTGGCCAGGCCGACCTGGCTGAACAGGCGCTCTGAGCCGCAGCCGGGGAAGTAGAACACCGCCTCGGTCTCGGCCGTGGTCGTCTGCGGGTTGCGGATGACCGGCACGTAATCCGGGTCCTCGATGTCCATCAGGGCACGGGACGTCTTCTTGGGCAGGCCACCCGGCATCTTCTTGTTGATGAAGTGGATGACCTGTTCCTTGATCGGCGCGGTGCCTACCGTGGCCGGCGGCGCATTGGTCTGTCTGCGCGCCACCAGCGACATCAGGCGGTTGCCCAAACGCTGGCCCTTGAAGCTGAGGTTGGTCAGCGCATGGGCAAACTGGATACCGCGAACGCTCTGCGTGCCGATGAACCAGGCCTGGAATGCCGCCATCGGGCGCCAGCTCTTCTTGCCCATCTTGCGCAGCAGGTTGCGCATGTTCATGGTCACGTCGCCAAAATCGATCTTCACCGGGCACGGCGACAGGCACTTGTGGCAGACCGTGCAGTGGTCGGCCACATCTTCAAACTCTTCCCAGTGCTTGATGGAGATGCCGCGGCGCGTCTGCTCTTCGTACAGGAAGGCCTCGACCAGCAGCGAGGTCGCCAGTATCTTGTTGCGCGGGCTGTACAGCAGATTGGCGCGCGGCACGTGGGTCGCACACACGGGTTTGCACTTGCCGCAACGCAGGCAGTCCTTGACCGAATCCGCTATGGCACCGATATCGCTCTGCTGCATGATCAGCGACTCGTGGCCCATCAGGCCGAAGGACGGCGTATAGGCATCGGTCAGATCGGCGTGCGCCGGAAAACCTTGAGTCGAATTGGCCTCCAGCCCTCGTGCGTGCTGCGTACTATGCTCTCTATTTCGTAGCAACTTGCCTTTGTTAAAGCGACCTTCAGGATCGACCTTGGCCTTGTACTCCGTGAAGGGGCGCAGCTCTTCGTCGGTCAGAAACTCCAGCTTGGTGATGCCAATGCCGTGCTCACCCGAGATCACCCCATCCAGCGAACGCGCCAGCGCCATGATGCGCTTGACCGCGCCGTGGGCAGCCTGCAGCATGTCGTAGTCGTCGCTGTTGACGGGGATGTTGGTGTGCACATTGCCGTCGCCGGCGTGCATGTGCAGCGCGACCCAGACCCGGCCCTTGAGCACCCGCTGGTGAATGGTGTTGCACTCGGCCAGGATGGCTTCGAACGCGCCACCGGTGAAGATGCCTTGCAGTGGCGCGCGCAGTTGCGTCTTCCAGCTGGCGCGCAGGCTATGGTCCTGCAATGGGGCAAACAAGCCCTCCACGCCATCCAGCCAGCCCTGCCATTGGGCGCGCACCCCGGTGATCAACGCCAATGCCTGCGCCACCCGGTCTTCGAGCAATTCGGCTGCGGGAATGTCATTGGCGTCGCCACTTTTGCTCAAGGGCAGGTTGCCGGTCTCAAAAAATTCGCTCAACGCATCGCACAGGGCCAGCTTGTTGGTCAGGCTCAACTCAATGTTGATGCGCTCAATGCCATCGGTGTACTCTGCCATGCGCGGCAGCGGAATCACGACGTCCTCGTTGATCTTGAAGGCGTTGGTGTGGCGCGAAATGGCCGCCGTCTTCTTGCGGTCCAGCCAGAATTTCTTGCGCGCCTCGGGGCTGATGGCGACAAAGCCCTCGCCACTGCGCGAGTTGGCGATGCGCACCACTTCCGAGGTGGCGCGGGCCACGGCGTCGGCATCGTCGCCAGCGATATCGCCAAACAGCGCCATCTTTGGAAAACCGCCGCGCTTGCTCTTGGTGGCATAGCCGACTGCCTTCAGGTAGCGGTCATCCAGATGCTCCAGCCCGGCCAGCAGCACGCCGCTGCGTTTCTGCTCGGCGAACATGAAGTCGATGATGTCCACGATGCTGGGCACGGCGTCCCTGGCGTTGCCAAAAAACTCCAGGCACACCGTGCGGGTATGGGCCGGCATCTTGTGGACCACCCAGCGCGCGCTGGTGATCAGGCCGTCGCAACCTTCCTTCTGAATGCCGGGCAAGCCGCTCAGAAACTTGTCGGTCACATCCTTGCCCAGACCTTCCTTGCGGAAGGCCTTGCCGGGTATGACCAGCTGCTCGGTGCGCAGCCGGGTTTTGCCGTCGGCCTTGAAATACTGCAGCTCGAACGTCGCCGTCTCGGCGTCGTGGATCTTGCCCATGTTGTGGTGGATGCGGGTCACCTCCAGCCACTCGGCCTGCGGCGTCACCATGCGCCAGCTGGCCAGGTTGTCCAGCGCCGTGCCCCACAGCACGGCCTTCTTGCCACCGGCATTCATGGCGATATTGCCGCCAATGCAGGAAGCTTCGGCGGACGTCGGGTCCACCGCAAACACGTAGCCGCCGCGCTCGGCCGCATCGGCCACCCGCTGGGTGACCACGCCGGCTTCGGTCCAGACCGTTGCCACCTCGCGGTCCATGCCGGGCAGGGTGCGCATTTCCACCTCGGTCATGGCTTCGAGCTTTTCGGTATTGATGACCGCCGATTTCCAGGTCAGGGGGATGGCGCCGCCGGTATAACCGGTGCCGCCGCCGCGCGGAATGATGGTCAGGCCCAGATCGATACAGCCCTTGACCAGGCCGGCCATTTCCTCCTCGGAATCGGGGGTCAGCACCACAAACGGGTACTCCACGCGCCAGTCGGTGGCGTCGGTCACGTGCGACACACGCGACAGACCGTCGAACTTGATGTTGTCCTTGGCCGTCAGCTTGACCAGCGCGCGCTGGGTCTTGCGGCGCAGCGCGCCCACTTCGACCGACGCGGCGTCAAATGCCTCGACCGCTGCCCGGGCCGCCACCAGCAATTCGCCCACCATCGCATCGCGCTCGGGGTCCACCTGGGGTGTGCGGCGTTTTTCCACTTCCTGCAGGCGGTGGTGCAAGGCCTCTACCAGTTGCGCACGCCGTTTGGGGTTGTCCAGCAGGTCGTCCTGCAAATACGGGTTGCGCTGCACAACCCAGATATCGCCCAGCACCTCGTACAGCATGCGGGCCGAACGGCCGGTACGCCGCTCACCCCGCAACTGGTTGAGCAGGCCCCAGGCGCGTGCGCCCAACAGACGGATCACGATTTCGCGGTCAGAAAACGAGGTGTAGTTGTAGGGAATTTCGCGGATGCGTTCGTGCACGTGCGGCTGGGTGCCGGGCGCAGACAGGAGGTGGTTGAGCGAAGTGGGTGCGTTCATCGGGCGGTACAGTGGCGGACTTGGCGTCTTTTGGAGCCGCTAGGGCAGAAGGAAGATATTACCGCAGTGCAGCAAACACCTACCCCCGGGAGTGGCAAACTCGGCTGGGGCGAAGCCTCTAATGGAAATTACCAAGCGCCCCGGCGCAGCGAATCACGTTTAATCGCTCTGACATACAAGCTGACTACGATCAGACCTTTCTTACAGGAGTCCCCATGAAACTGAAAATCGCCACATTGGCGCTCGGAACGGCACTTTCATTCAGCGCCCAGGCGCAAACCGAAGTCCAGTGGTGGCACTCCATGACGGGGGGACTCAATGAATGGGTCAACGACCTGGCCAAGGGATACAACGACAGCCAGAAGGATTTCAGGGTCGTGCCCACCTACAAGGGCAACTACGACGAGTCCATGACCACGGCCATGGCCGCATTCCGTGCCGGTAACGCGCCGCACATCCTGCAAGTGTTCGAGGTGGGTACCGCCACCATGATGGCCGCCAAGGGCGCGATCAAGCCGGTGGGCGAAGTGATGAAACAGGCCGGTGTGCCATTTGACCCCAAGGCCTATGTGCCTGCGGTAGCCGGTTACTACACGGCGCCCAATGGCGAGATGATGTCGTTCCCGTTCAACAGTTCTACCACCATCTTCTATTACAACAAGGACGCCTTCAAGGCAGCCGGGCTGGACCCCAACAAGGCACCCAGCACCTGGCCCGAGGTCACGCTGGCGGCGGCCAAGCTGAAGGCATCCGGCCACAAATGCCCTTACACCTCCAGCTGGGTGAGCTGGGTGCATCTGGAAAGCTTCTCGACCTGGCACAACACGTTGTTTGCCACCCAGAACAACGGTTTTGGTGGCACCGGCACGCGCCTGGCCTTCAATTCACCCCTGCACCTGCGTCACTTTGACAACCTGGCCAATATGTCCAAACAGGGCTTGTTTGTCTACAAGGGCCGCGCCAGCGTGGCCGTACCGTCCTTCGTATCCGGAGAGTGCGCCATGTTCACCGGCTCATCGGGTTCGTATGCCGACGTCAGCAAAGGCGCCAAATTCGCCTACGGATTGGCTCCCCTGCCCTACTACCCCGATGTGGATGGTGCGCCACAAAACACCGTGATTGGCGGCGCCAGCCTGTGGGTGATGGCGGGTAAAAAGCCTGCCGAGTACAAGGGTGTTGCGGACTTCTTCAAGTACCTCTCCAGCCCCGAAATCCAGTCCGCCAGCCACAAGCGCACCGGCTACCTGCCCATCACCATGGCGGCCTACCAGCTCACCGAGAAATCGGGCTTCTACAAAGAGAAGCCCGGCACAGATGTGGCGGTGACCCAGATGATCCGCAAGACGACCGACAAGTCACGCGGCATCCGCCTGGGCAACTTTGTGCAGATCCGAAACATCATCGACGAAGAAACCGAAGCCATTTGGGCGGGTAAAAAAGGAGCCAAAGAGGCGCTGGAGACTGCGATGAAGCGCGGCAACGAGCAGCTGGAAAAATTCGAAAAAGCCAACAAGTAGTCTTGCACCGGGATTGAAATCGATGGCAGCGGAAAAGCGCGTTTTTTTCCAGTCGACATGGTTGCCATGGGCGCTTCTCGCCCCGCAACTGGTCATCGTCAGCGTGTTTTTTTTCTGGCCGGCGGGACAGGCGCTGGTGCAGTCGCTGCAGGAGCAGGATGCCTTTGGCCTGAGCGTCAACTGGGTTGGGCTGGACAACTTCAAGACCCTGTTGTCGGACTCAGCCTATCTGGAGTCGTTCAAGACCACGGCGGTGTTTTCCATTTTGGTGGCGGTACTGGGCATTGCCCTGTCGCTGGGGTTGGCGGTTTTTGCCGACCGTATCGTGCGGGGGGCGCTGGCTTACCGCACCATGTTGATCGTTCCCTATGCCGTGGCACCAGCCGTGGCGGGCGTGCTGTGGGTCTTCATGTTCTCCCCTTCGATTGGTGTGGTGTCCTACGCGCTCAGCCATTCCATCGGCTTTGAGTGGAACCACCTGCTCAACTCCACACATGCCATGGCCCTGATCGTCACCGCAGCGGTGTGGAAGCAGATTTCCTACAACTTCCTGTTCTTCCTGGCGGGCATGCAGTCGATTCCCAAATCGCTGATCGAAGCGGCGGCAATGGATGGTGCGCGCCCCTGGCGGCGCTTTTGGACGATACAGTTTCCGCTGCTGTCGCCCACCACCTTCTTCCTGCTCGTCATCAACATGGTGTACGCGTTTTTCGACACCTTTGCCATCATCGATGCCACCACGCACGGTGGCCCCGGGCGCGACACGGTCATCCTGGTCTACAAGGTCTACCAGGACGGCTTCAAAGGGGGCGATATCGGCGGCGCAGCAGCGCAATCCGTCATCCTGATGCTGGTGGTCGTGGCGATGACGGTGTTTCAGTTTCGCTATATCGAAAAGAAGGTGAACTACTGATGGTTGAACGCCGCCCCTGGCTGGATCTGCTGGCCCACGCCGTCATGGTGCTGGGTCTGCTGATCGTGGCCTTTCCGCTGTACCTGGCGTTTGTGGCGTCGACCCACACCGCGCAGGACATCTTGCAGGCCCCCATGCCGCTATTGCCCGGTGCGCACCTGTGGGACAACTACGCCGCGGCACTCACGGGTCAGGGCGGCGGCGCCGGCTCCAACGCGCCGGTGGCACGCATGATGTGGATCAGCCTGGTGACGGCGCTGGTCATTACCTTTGGCAAGATCACGATTTCATTGTTGTCGGCGTTCGCGCTGGTGTATTTCCAGTTTCCGTTTCGGTCCCTGTTCTTCTGGGCCATCTTCATCACCCTGATGCTGCCGGTCGAGGTACGCATAGGCCCGACCTACCAGGTGGTGTCCGACCTGGGCATGCTCAACAGCTATGCCGGGCTGACGGTGCCGCTGATTGCGTCGGCCACCGCCACCTTTCTGTTTCGCCAGTTCTTCCTGACGGTGCCCGACGAGCTGCTGGAGGCCGCGCGCATGGACGGTGCCGGGCCGATGCGCTTCTTCAAGGACATTCTGCTGCCTCTGTCCACAACGTCGATTGCCGCCCTGTTCGTGATCCAGTTCATCTACGGCTGGAACCAGTACCTGTGGCCGCTGCTGGCTACTACCAGCGAAGACATGTACCCCGTGGTGGTCGGCATCAAGCGCATGATTGCCGGCGGCGACTCGGGCAACGAATGGAACATCGTCATGGCCACTGCCATTTTGGCCATGCTGCCGCCGGCTGTGGTGGTGGTGTTCATGCAGCGGTGGTTTATCAAGGGTTTGGTCGATACCGAAAAATGAACAAGACGCAGCATTCCGATATCCCCGCGGTTTTGGTATTCCATTCGAGCACCACAACGCAACAAGCTGCAAAAGGTTTGGGCCGCTTGGCCGATTTGTGCGCATTTGGCACCATGAGGCCAAGCGGCCCAGACCTTGTGCAGCTACCCAAATCGCAGGACATCCCTCGCGCTCCGGAGGCCCCGCAGGATTTGGAGTTGGGGCATGTCCCTCATGGTGCCAAATGCGCACAAATCGGGCCACACCCCAACCCCAAATCCTGCTCAACTTTTTTTGTGACTGACAACCGAATTCATGGCCTCCATTTCCCTTCGAAACGTCGTTAAGCGCTACGGCACCGGGCCCAAAGCGGTGGCGGTGATTCATGGCGTCAATGCCGAGATTGCCCACGGCGAGTTCATCGTCATCGTTGGCCCCTCGGGCTGCGGCAAATCCACGCTCTTGCGCATGGTCGCCGGGCTGGAGGAGATCACCGGCGGCGAGATCGCAATCAACGGCAAGGTCGTCAACGACGTGGAACCCAGCGACCGCGACATCGCCATGGTGTTCCAGAACTACGCCCTCTACCCCCACATGAGCGTGTTCGACAACATGGCCTACGGCCTGAAGATTGCCAAGGTGCCGCTGGACGAGATCAAGGCGCGCGTCGACAAGGCCGCCAAGATTCTGGAGATTGGCCCGTTCATGGCGCGCAAGCCGCGCGAGCTCTCCGGCGGCCAGCGCCAGCGCGTGGCCATGGGCCGTGCCATCGTGCGTCAACCCCAGGTATTTCTGTTCGATGAACCCCTGAGCAACCTGGACGCCAAGCTGCGCGCCCAGACCCGCCTCGAAATCCAGAAACTGCACCGCGAGCTGGGTATCACCAGCCTGTTTGTGACCCACGACCAGGTCGAGGCCATGACGCTGGCCCAGCGCATGATCGTCATGAACGGCGGCGTGATGGAGCAATTCGGCACACCCGAAGAGGTCTACACCCGCCCGGCCACCACCTTTGTGGCCAGCTTCATCGGCTCACCGCCCATGAACCTGCTGAAAAATGCGCCCGATGCCCAAGCCGGCGTCGTCACCGGCATCCGGCCCGAGCACCTGGACATCACGCCCACCGGCTGGGCCTTGCGGGTGGAAGCCGTCGAGATGCTGGGCGCCGAGCGCCTGGTCTATGGCCGCTGGGCCCACAGCGCCACCGACGAGTTGGTCATCATCCGCACCGAAGAGTCCCACGCGGTGCCCCCGCTGGGCGCCACCATCCACGTCACACCGCGCCCTGGAAAACTGCACGCCTTTGACGCCACCACCGGCAAACGCCTATGAAATTGACCCCCACGCTTGTCGCTTCGCGTACTGCGCTGCCCCCCAAGGGGGCCCTCACGCCTTGGGGCGGCCCGGCGGCCTTCGCATGACCACCTGGCCCTACCCCCGCTGGGTGGCGCACCGGGGCGCTGGCAAACTGGCACCGGAAAACACCTTGGCGGCCTTTCGCGTCGGAGCAAGCCACGGTTTTCGCATGTTCGAGTGCGATGTCAAGCTCAGCAGCGATGGCGTGCCTTTTCTGATGCACGATGCCACGCTGCAGCGCACCACGAATGCGCGCGCCAAACTGGGGGCCGGCAACAGTGCGGTGGGGGGTGACCACCCCTGGGGCATGCTGGCGCAGCTGGACGCCGGCAGTTGGCACTCGCGTGCCTTTGCTGGTGAACCGCTGCCCACGCTGGACGCCATCGCGGCCTTTTGCATCCGCAATGGCTATTGCCTGAACATCGAGATCAAACCCACACCGGGTACCGAACGCCACACCGGCGAAGTGGTGGCGCGAGAGGCCGCACGCCTGTGGGACGGACACGCCGTGCCGCCGCTGCTGACATCGTTCGAGCCCGACGCCCTGCGCGGCGCCCTGGACGCCGCACCCGATCTTCCGCGCGGCCTGCTGCTGGACACGCAGTGGAGCGGCTGGCTGGAGACCGCGCTGACCCTGGACTGCCGCGCCATCGTCTGCAACCACGCCCTGTGGGACCGCAGCAGCGTCACCCAGGCCCACAGCGCCGGCTTTCGCACCCTGAGCTACACCGTCAACGACGAATGGGCGGCACAGCGTCTGATGGATCTGGGAACCGACGGCATCATCACCGACCGGGTGGACCTGTTCAGCCCGGCCTGAGCGTGCGCGGGACGGCGCCCTTTAACGCCACCCGCGCCCACCCACCCACTGGCTGGTGGCCGCAAAAACCAGCAAGGCCGCGTAGCTGGCCATCTTGCCGTCGCGACCGAAAAACCAGAGGCCAATTCCCAGCGCCACCGCACCAGCTATACAATTAATAGCTGTCTGCGCAATGAATCCGAGGGCTACAGGGCTTTTTTTACTAACGAGAGGGCCGGACAGGGCCAGCAACACGCCCACGACAACGGCGGGCGCCAGGAAATTGGCCAGGTGATAGAGTTGGTCCAGGAGGCCCATGCGGCGTGCCAGCAACGGCAGTCAGGTTGTTGAAGTGGTGACGATTTTATAATTGCTCTTTAATCCCGAATATATGGCCGTCTGGACACTAGGCATCAACCACACCACTGCACCGCTGGACTTGCGCGGGCGGTTTGCGTTCGCCATGGACCAGGTGGAGCCCCAGCTGCGCGGTTTGCGCCAGGCCTTGCACCGCATGCCCGAAGCGGCGATCGTGTCCACCTGCAACCGCACCGAGATCTATTGCGCCGCCGAGGAAACGGAAATCGAACCCACGCTGGGCTGGCTGGCCCACTCGGCCGGCATATCCCCTGAAGCGCTGCGCTCCCACACCTACAGCCTGCAAAACGACCAGGCCGCGCGCCACGCCTTTCGGGTCGCCAGCGGGCTGGACTCCATGGTGCTGGGCGAGCCGCAAATTCTGGGCCAGTTGAAGGATGCCGTGCGCGCCGCCGAGGCGGCCGGTGCCCTGGGCACCACGCTGTCGCAGTTGTTCCAGCGCTCGTTTGCCGTGGCCAAGGAAGTGCGCACCTCTACCGAAATCGGTGCCCACTCGATCAGCATGGCCGCCGCTGCCGTGCGCCTGGCGGGCAACCTTTTTGAAGACCTGGGTAAGGTCAATGTTCTGTTTGTGGGCGCCGGTGAAATGATCGAACTGTGCGCCACGCACTTTGCGGCCAAGACGCCCAAGTCGATCGCCATTGCCAACCGCACCCTGGAGCGCGGCGAGAAGCTGGCCTCGCGTTTTGGCGGTGAGGTGATGCGCCTGGCCGACCTGCCCGACCGCCTGCACGAGTTTGATGCCGTCATCAGTTGCACCGCCAGCACACTGCCCATCATTGGCCTGGGCGCGGTTGAGAGGGCCCTGAAAAAGCGCCGCCGTCGCCCCATGTTCATGGTCGATCTGGCCGTCCCGCGGGACATCGAGGTCGAGGTCAAATCCCTGGAAGACGTGTACCTCTATACCGTCGACGATCTGGCCGGTGTGGTGCAGACCGCGCAGGCCAGTCGCCAGGCCGCCGTGGCCCAGGCCGAAGCCATCGTCGACGCCGGAGTTCAGAGCTTCATGCACTGGATCGACCAGCGCAGCTCGGTCCCGTTGATCCAGCAACTCAATGCCCAGGCAGACGCCTGGCGCGCCACGGAGCTGGCCCGCGCCCGCAAGCTGCTGGCCAAGGGCGAACCGGTGGACGCGGTACTGGAAGCCCTGTCCAAGGGACTGACACAAAAGATGCTGCACGGCGCCATGGCCGAGCTGCATGCGGGCGACGCCCAGGCCCGCGAGCGTGCGGGCACTGCCATCTCGCACTTCTTCCTGCGCAACAGCCGTTAGCTGCGTCCGCTGCGCCGTCTGCCAGGTGCCCCAGCGGGTGCCCATTGGCTTGCCCCCTTTTTGCTTCTCTTTTTTTTGCCCAGAATTGCGTCCCATGAAAGCCTTTTTCCGTCAACAACTGGCCCGCTACACCGACCGCCAAGCCGAACTGGAGTTCCTGCTGTCCCGCGAGGACATCATGAAGGACATGGAGCAGTTCCTCAAGCTCTCGCGCGAACACACCGACGTGGCCGCCGTGGCCAGCCGCTGGGCGCGCTACCAGCAGCGCGAGGCCGACCTGGCCGGCGCCCAGGAGATGAAGAGCGACCCGGACATGGCGGAAATGGCCGAGGAAGAAATCGAAAGCGCCACGGCCGAACTGGCGCAGTTGGAGGGCGAACTGCAGCGCATGTTGCTGCCCAAGGACCCGGACGACGCCCGCCCCGCCTTTGTCGAAATCCGTGCCGGCACCGGTGGCGACGAGTCCGCCCTGTTTGCCGGTGACCTGCTGCGCATGTACACCCGCTACGCCGACCGCTGTGGCTGGAAGACCGAAATCGTCAGCGAATCGCCCAGCGAACTGGGTGGCTACAAGGAGGTGGTCGTGCGCATGGAGGGCTTCCACAATGGCACCGGCGCCTATGGCGCACTCAAGTTCGAGTCGGGTGGCCACCGCGTGCAGCGCGTGCCCGCCACCGAGACCCAAGGCCGCATCCACACCAGCGCCTGCACCATTGCCGTGCTGGCCGAGCAGGACGAAGCCGAGGCCATCAAGATCAACCCGTCGGACCTGCGCATCGATACCTACCGCGCCAGCGGTGCCGGCGGCCAGCACATCAACAAGACCGACTCGGCGGTGCGCATCACCCACATCCCGACTGGCATCGTTGCCGAGTGCCAGGACGGGCGCAGCCAGCACAGCAACAAGGCCCAGGCACTGAAAGTGCTGACCGCCCGCATCCACGAAAAGGAACGCAGCGAGCGCGCCGCCAAGGACGCGGCCGAGCGCAAGAGCCTGGTCGGCAGCGGTGACCGCAGCGACCGCATCCGCACCTACAACTTCCCGCAGGGGCGCCTCACCGACCACCGCATCAACCTGACGCTGTACAAGCTGTTGCAGATCATGGAAGGGGACCTGGACGACGTGGTGCAGGCCTTGCAGGCCTATGAGGCGGCCGAGCAACTGGCAGCGCTGGAACTGGGAATGGTGTAGAACTTTTCAACCTCTAGCCCTCGTCGATACTGCATCAGTCGCTACTAATTCAATAGCACATGGGAACTCCGCAAACACCTTCCACCATCGCCCAGGCCCTGGGCTGGGCCCAGACCCAGGGCCTGGACCGGCTGGACGCGCAGCTGCTGGTGCTGCACGCCGTGGGGCGAGCAGACGTGGAACGCGCCTGGCTGCTGGCGCACGACACCGACGCGTTGCCCGACGCCGCCTACGCCACGCTGCAGGCCACCGTACGCCGCCGCGCCACCGGTGAGCCGCTGGCCTATATCACCGGCCACAAGGCGTTCTATGGGCTGGACCTGTGGGTGGATGCCCGCGTGCTGGTGCCCCGCCCCGATACCGAAACCCTGGTGGACTGGGCGCTCGAAGTATTGGCCCCAACGCCCGGCGCCCGCGTGGTCGACCTGGGCACGGGCAGCGGGGCCATCGCACTGGCACTCAAGCACGCGCGGCCCAGCCTGCAGGTCAGCGCCGTGGACTACAGCACCGACGCCCTGGCCGTGGCCCGGGCCAATGCCCAGCGCCTGGCGCTGGAGGTGCACTTTCTACAGGGCAACTGGCTGGAGAGCGTGACCGGCCGCTTTGATGCCATCGTCTCCAACCCGCCTTACATCGCAGCGCTTGACCCGCACCTGGCCGCGCTGACCCACGAGCCCCTGCAGGCACTGGCCAGCGGCGACCACGGGCTGGACGACCTCCACACCATCATTACTCAGGCCGGTCAACATCTGCAGCCCGGTGGCTGGCTGCTGCTGGAACACGGCTATGACCAGGCCGCTGCCGTGCGCGCACTGCTGGCGGACGCGGGCTTCAGCGATCCACAATCGCGGCGCGACCTGGCCGGCATTGAACGTTGCTCTGGTGGCCGCTGGCCCTCGTAAAATATACGTATACCGCTACTGATTCAATAGCATTCACCAAACCTTCGCACCATGTCCCACTCCACACCCGCCTGCCCCCAGTGCACCCTTGAGAACACCTACCCCGATGGCACCAACTTCGTCTGTGCCGACTGCGGCTTTGAGTGGCCGATGGCGCCCGCCTCTGCCGCCGATGACGATGCCGACGCTGTGGTCAAGGACTCCAATGGCCAGGTGCTGCAGGATGGCGATGCCGTGGTGCTGATCAAGGACCTGAAGGTCAAGGGTTCGTCCACCGTGCTGAAGATGGGCACCAAGGTCAAGAGCATCCGCCTGGTCGGTGGCGACCACGAGGTGGACTGCAAGATGGACGGCGGCAGCTTCATGCTCAAAGCCTGTTTCCTGAAAAAGGCCTGATACCAATCGCCATGAACCCCCAAAAAGCCCACTGGCTCCTGCTGGTTCTAGTCAACATCCCGGTCTATCTGGGCCTGGGACGGCTGATCTTCAAGGACTGGGATGGCTTTCTGGAGGCACTGCGCCTGTGGACCAACGCCGACTGGTGGTTCACGCTGGAGAAGCAATGGCGCATAGACCGGTGGGACACCAGCCGGCTGCCGGTTTTCGTATTGCTGTGCGTGGCCATCCCGGTCCTGGAACACCTGATGTTTGGCAAGACCCAGGTCGTCAAACCCGCCGCACAAATGGTCGGGTTGCTGTGAGGCGCAGGCCTGCTACATGCAGGCCCGGTAGATTTCGGCCAGCGACACTGCGCCGGTTCGGGCCAATTTGATGCCGTTGGCCGGCAGGCTGTGCATGCGGCTGGCCAGGGCGCTGTCGCGGTACACGTCGGCCGACACACCAATATCCACACGCTCCGCCAGCTGCTTGTCCATGACCAGCAGCTCATAGATGGCCTGACGGCCCGAGAAACCCGTGCCATGGCAGCGGTCACAACCGGCACCACGCCAGAACACCTCGTCCGGGCCCAGGTCTAGGTTGGTCCGCATCAGCGTGTCCACGGGCTCAATTTCACGGCAGTGCGGGCAATTGGTACGCACCAGCCGCTGGGCCAACACGCCAATCACGGCGGAGCGGATCAGATACGGCTCCACTCCCATCTCGATCAGGCGCACCAGCGCGCTGGGCGCATCGTTGGTGTGCAGGGTGCTGAACACCAGGTGACCGGTCAACGCGCTCTCCACGGCGATCTTGGCTGTCTCGTAGTCGCGCATCTCGCCAATCAGGATCACGTCGGGGTCGTGGCGCAGGATGTGGCGCAGGGCCTTGGGAAAGCTGAAGTCGATGACCGGGTTGACCTGGATCTGGATCACGTTGTCCAGCTCGTACTCGATCGGGTCTTCCACGGTGATGATGTTGACGTTTTGCCGCACCACCTCCTGCAGCGCGGCGTACAGCGTGGTGGTCTTGCCCGAGCCAGTGGGGCCAGTCACCAGCACAATGCCCATGCTACGCCGCAGCAGGTCGCGCAGGCGTGCCAGGTCGGAAGCCTCGAACCCGATGGCGTCCAGGCTGCGCATGTCGGCCGTGCGCGCCAGCACGCGGATCACCACGCTCTCACCGAACTGCGAGGGAATGATGGAAATCCGCAGGTCGATGCCGGCACCGTTCTCGCTGATGCGGATGCGCCCGTCCTGCGGCAGGCGGTGCTCCGAGCTGTTCATGCTGGCCAGAATCTTGATGCGTCCCACCACGGGTGGCAGCAACGCGCGGCGCAGGCGCCGCACCGACACCAGCGTGCCATTGATGCGGTACAACACCTCAAAGGTCTTCTGGCCGGGGCGGATGTGAATGTCCGAGGCCCGCCGACTGACGGCGTCGGACAACAGGGTGCTGACCAGGCGCACGATGGGGGCCTGGCGGGCCAGGGTCTCGGCCTCGCTCCAGACCCGCATTTCCTCTTCTTCGCTGCCGGTTTCGATCTCGCTGATCGCCAGGGATTCGAGGTCACCTGAATCGCTGTGCATCGCGTAGCATCGCGCGATGGCGTGCTGGATGTCATCCTTCGTTGCCAGCACCGCAACCACGCGGCACTGGGTCACAAAGCGAATCAAATGCTGGTGTTCCGCGTCCATGGGCTCGGCCATGGCGACCATCAATACATCCCCTTCGCGCAATATGGGCAGTACATTGAGACGGTTCGCCATGTCCGCAGGCAAGGTTTCGACGGCTTGACTCTGCGGCTCGAACTCCATCAGCTCCGCGACGGGCACATGGCTGAGAACACCCGCTACCAAGAGCGCCTGACTGACCGCATGCTGGTTATGCCCGGCCTTGGACAACTGCACCATCAAGCGGGCTGCCGTCTCTGCAGAATCGTCCATCGGATGCAAGGTTCTCGCGCGAAACGCATCCACCAGGCACTCGTGGCCAGCACTCTTTTCCAGGGGGCCCATGCTTTCCAGTGGCAGCACGCGAAAAATCCCTTGCTGCAACAGGCTTTGCAATTGGTCCAGGTCGTGCACGACACCCATTTGCAGGGGGGAGAAGGCCGCATCACTGCCATCCAGCGGAACCGGAGCCGTGCTCTGGCTCGGCCACTCTCCGGTGTGCCCCGGACGGCGAGAAAAGTCATCGCCCAACAAGACGTCGTGGGGTAGCTCGATATCAGGGTCGGTCATGGTGGCAGGTCTGAAGAAACCAATATTCTCATGCTCGCACCGAAGCCGCCAGTGCTGCTTGATTTGTATCAAGCAATCTCCTCTACCCCCACTTAACCGCACCACCAACAGGGTCTGGGATAATGGCAGATTAGGTTAGCGCAATGGGCCAATTGGGCCTGATTACATGGAGTTTTTGCGATGAGCGACACACAGCAACGGATCGATGAGTTGGTCAAACACAACGAGATTGTGCTTTTCATGAAGGGCAATGCCAGTTTTCCCCAGTGCGGCTTCTCGGGACGCGCCATCCAGATCCTCAAGGCCTGCGGCGTCGACCCCAAGGTAGTCAAGACTGTCAACGTGCTGGAAGACGACGAGATCCGCGCCGGCATCAAGGACTACAGCAACTGGCCTACGATTCCCCAGCTCTACGTCAAGGGCGAGTTCATCGGTGGTTCGGACATCATGATGGAGATGTACGAAAACGGTGAGTTGCAGCAGGCGTTGGGTACTCCGGCGGCCTGAGTTTTCTCGCCTGTTGAGGCAGGCACTTCGTTCGCCTGCAGAAGACACTACTCTCGCACGCAGCAGGCACCGCGCAGGCGTTCTGCTCCGTGTCCCCCGCCCGCTGCGCGGGCTCCTCCTTGACCTGCGCAGAACACCTGCGCGGTGCCTGCTGCTGGTATCTTGGATAGAGGGAGGACCTGGCAAGTTTCGTTTACACGCCAACACGCCACCCCAGATCCGTTGGGCTGTACGTTTTGCGGAGGTCAAGACACCGTTGTGAATGTCAAGTGACTATCGGCTTCAAATGGTCGGCATTGAAGGGCTTCCTGGACTTGAGCACCCCGTAGGCAATGGCCAGCAGCTTGTGCATGCACGCCACGACGATGACCTTG